>Ga0209292_1001176_pt1 | contig 32616 bp, 29 predicted proteins | sample GOMGulsemesocosm_2_FD_184634 | JGI IMG/M metagenome (GOLD analysis project Ga0209292, IMG submission 184634) | Methane-oxidizing microbial communities from mesocosms in the Gulf of Mexico - GOM9C Gulf of Mexico (SPAdes) (version 2) | ecosystem: Environmental > Aquatic > Marine > Cold seeps... | reverse complement strand
GCAGAGCAAAATCATAATCCCCCCATCAAGAATGACCTTTATCGAGAAAATAGCCAATTACTTATAAATGGTGAGCTTAAAACACTTCATATTAATTATGCTTTGTTTAAAGACGTTATTATTGAAGATGATAATATTACGATTACGCTTACTAACAGCGTTAAAACAAAAATTGCTGGCAAGCAAGAGTTACAAGACAACTTTGTAAAACAATACCTTGAGACTTGGTTGAAACAACAAATTACTTGCTACATTGATAACACGTTAAGTTATTACGCAGAGAAAATTGGTGTACAACCTAAATCATTTAAAGTCAGACTTTATAAATCTCGCTGGGGTAGCTGTAATAGTAAAGATGAACTGAGCTTTAGTTCTTTACTTGCAATGACTCCTAATTGGGTAATAGATTACGTAATCGTTCATGAACTTTGCCATCTTCAACACATGAATCATTCAACTGAATTTTGGCTATTGGTTAAGCAAAACTTCCCTAATTATTTATCAGCAAAAGCTTGGCTGAAATCTCATCAAAGCCAGTTACAATGGCCTAGCATTTAGCATAATGCACAATTTAGAGGCCCTCGAAAAATTCACCATAGATAAATTCCGTATTTACATTCACTTCAACAAAGTAATTTTTAAGTAAAGTAACCACTTCTATAGTTCTTATTATGTTGTATTTCCAGGGCCCCATAGAAATATGTAAAACTGAATCAAAAATAAAATCTAAGTAAATCCTCAATTTACAAAAAATCATTGGCATGATTATCGCTTGTATTACAAACATTGATAAAAATCGACTTGTTAATGACGATTTAATAATTTGTTACTACTACAAATAGATGAGGAGCAAACAATGAAACTAAAAACCTACAACTGGAAGGCCACAGCGATTTACACAATTTCAGCGATATTGTCTATTTTGTTAATCAAAGCAATACTTGGCCTTTAATTAACGCTTGGCGGAAATTAATTGCCGGGTGAATCCCCTTTTTGCATGAAATTAAGCCATTTTTAATGAACTTTGTAACGAAAAGCATAAAAAAACGACTTTTTATGCTTTATTATTTAACAGTGCCCGCAATTTAAGGTAGATTAGCGTTATAAAATAAAAATAATAAAGGATTACCAACCACATGAGCTTTTCAGTTCTTGTTTGTGATGACTCTAATATGGCACGTAAGCAAGTTTTACGTAGCTTACCAGAGCAACTAACAGCCAATGCGCAGTTAGCAACAAATGGCCAAGAAGCCGTTGACTTGTTACGTAGTCAACAATTTGACATTCTATTTCTTGATCTTACTATGCCTGTCCTTGATGGTTTAGGTGTTCTTCAAACACTAAAAGACGAAAACATTACACCAACAATTTTTGTCATCTCTGCAGATGTTCAACCAGAAATGCAAAACAAGGTACTTGAATTGGGCGCAACAGCTTTCTTGCGTAAACCTGTTCAATTAGACGTACTTAATAATAATTTACAAAATCACGGTTTTATATGAGCAATCTCAATTTAAATGAAGACCAACAAGATTGTTTACAAGAAATAATCAATGTTGCTATGGGACAAGCCAGCGATCAACTCGCACGCTACCTAGACACCTTCGTTTATTTGAAAGTACCTAGCATCGAACAAGTCAGCACACTGAGCCTTATTGAAACGTTAGGCAGCAATGAGAATTCTGCCGCGGTTGTGAGCCAAGGTTTTTTTGGTTATGAAGGCATTCGCGGTGAAGCACTACTCGTTTATAAACCGAAAGACTCTCATCGCATTGCCGATTTACTTGGTTATGAGCCAGATGAGTTATCCGTTGAAGAGCAAATTATCGATTTGAGTTCTATTTTAACGACAACTTTTCTCAATGTTTTTGCCAAACAAATTGACAACCAGATGTCTTATAGCGCCCCCCGTCTATTAGCGGGTTCGCAAAGTTCGGTTTCAGATCATCTCGCTCAACAATCTTTTAATTGGGACTTAGCATTAAAAGTTAAAATAACTTACCAAGTTACTGATTATTCTTTTAATTGTGACATGATTTTATTTATACCTGAGTCTGCAATAAACAACATAAAAATGGTTATTGACAGAATTTTGGAGGAGTTCTAATGTCTCCTGATTCTATTTGCACCGATATTACCAACAAACTAAACACTGGCATTCTCATTATTGATAACCAATACAACATCGTATTTTGGAATCGGTATTTAGAAATTCATGCAAATAAAAAAAATGGGAATATTGTTGGCCAAAGTGTTTTTCAAATATTCCCTGAGTTACCAGAGAAATGGTTCAAAAGAAAAGTTGAAAGTGTTTTTCAGCTGAATACCCAGTCTTTTTGTTCTTGGGAACAAAGGCATCATCTTTTTGAGTTACAGCATACTCGCCCCATAACGACAAACAGCCATTTTATGGCACAAAACTGTACGTTCTTGCCGCTCCCTAAAGATGGTAATGAGTATGCTTGCATTCTTATTGAGGATGTTACTGACGTTTGCCATTACCAAAGCATGCTAAACAAAACGTTAGAAGATCTTGCACAAGCCAATCGCATTGATGGTTTAACACAAATATTCAATCGCAAACATTGGGAAGAATGTCTAGAAAAAGAATTCTCTCGAGCTCGTCGTTATCAACATGGTTTAGCATTAATCATGTTCGATTTAGATCATTTTAAATTACTTAATGATACCTATGGTCATTTAGGTGGCGACTTAGTCTTAATCGAAACAGCAAAAGTGATCAGCTCACTTTTACGTTTAGGCGATCTATTTGGTCGTTATGGTGGTGAAGAGTTTGCCATTATATTACCTAATACCGACAAAATAGGCGCTTTAGATGTTGCTGAACGTATTCGAATTGCTATTAGTCAAAATGTCATAGAATTTCAGAACAGCGATGTAAAAGTTACTGCTAGCGTGGGTGTCGCAGTAATTAACGAGAACGATAACCGCTACGAAGACTTAATATCAAATGCTGATCTTGCTTTATATGATGCAAAAGACTCTGGTAGAAATATTGTTTGCGTAGCAAAAGAATTGGTTGAAGTATAAAAGTTGCATAAACATAGCTTTTATACAAAAAAAAATAACTATTATCCCTTTTATTCATAAACTATAACTTTTTATTCATAAAAACCTATTGACAGTAAATCACTGCTCAGGCATTTTATACCCATGAAAACATTTATCCGCCGTATTACCATTATTATTACCACTACCACCCTCAATGGGATGGTGGTCATCGGCTGACGTGTAAAAAACACATTAAATAAAAGCCCGTGACCCCTTAGGTTCCGGGCTTTTTTTGTTTTAGGGTTTTTAATCGTTGTTCAATTCTTTGGCTCGCAAAGCATTGGCAATAAAGAGGAAGTAAAATGCGTGTATTAAAATTTGGTGGTTCGTCTCTAGCGTCAGCAGAACGTTTTGTTCAAGTTGCCAAAATCATATCTAATAAAAGTAACGATTCTGCTGTTGCAGTGGTTGTTTCAGCGCCACAAGGCGTAACAAATCATTTGGTTGCTATGGCAGAAAATATTAGCGATGAAATAAAATTACAAAATGACTTAGAACATTTCAAAAAGGCCATTGAGACAATTATTGCCGATCTTGGCGCCAGCTTGCCAAACTTCAGTCCATTACATGCAGAACAAACCCTGATAAATTGGGAGCACAAGCTTGCTCGTTTTTTACAAGGTGCGGCAATGCTCTCATATTGTCCAGATCATATCCGAGCCATTATTATTAGCATAGGTGAACGTTTGAGTGTCGCGTTGCTAGAATCTGTATTAAGCACACAAAATATTGATACGTCTGTTCTTGAACCTGAAAAGTTTTTAATCACCAATGATGCGTCACTCAATGCGGTGGCAGATTTGGTTTTATCAAAAGAGAATTTTGAAAGACAATATAACAAATTAAATAAAGTTGCCCTGATGCCAGGTTTTATTGGTGTTAACAGCCAAAATCAAGTAACAACACTGGGCAGAAATGGCTCAGATTATTCTGCAGCTGTCTTAGCTGTTTGTGCGCAAGCAGAATGTTGTGAAATATGGACAGACGTAGACGGTGTTTTTAATGCCGATCCTCGCCTGATAAAAGAAGCCAAATTACTCGATTATTTATCGTATCAAGAAGCAATGGAGCTTTCATACTTCGGTGCTAGTGTCTTGCATCCAAAAACAATTGGTCCTATCGCTCAATTTCATATCCCTTGTTTAATTAAGAACACGGGTAACCCAGCGGCGCCAGGTACTTTAATCTCTAATGAAGATGACCAAACTAAAAAAGTTAAAGCGATATCTAACCTTGATGATTTAACCATGATAAACGTTTCAGGTCCCGGCATGAAAGGTATGGTTGGCATGGCCAGTCGTGTTTTTGCAACCATGAGTCAAGAAAAAATTTCTTTAGTCTTAATTAGCCAATCTTCGAGCGAATATTGCATCAGTTTTTGTATTCATACTTGTGATGCTGCATTAGCAAAAGAAAGCCTTCAACAAGAGTTTGAACTAGAGTTACTGAACGGTTTATTAGAGCCACTTAAATTACAGCATGAGCTATCAATTGTCTCATTAGTTGGCGATGGCATGCATCATCAACAAGGCGTTGCAGCTAAATTTTTTAGTTCATTGGCTCAAGCTCGCGTTAATGTTATTGCTATCGCTCAAGACTCATCAGAGCGCAGCATATCTGTTGTGGTAGAAAAACGTAAATGTACAGACGCGATGAAGGTAAGTCATCAAAATTTCTTTACCCATAAACCAACCATAGACGTATTTCTTGTCGGGTGCGGTGTAATAGGTAGTGAATTAATTGCACAAATAGCTCGCCAGCAACCTAAACTTAAAGAGCAAAATATTTCCTTAAAAGTGTATGGCATTGCGAATAGTAAAGGCATGGTATTCAATAAAGAAGGTATCAATTTAGAAAACTGGCAAGCCGAGATGAACAACAACTCAATGCCGGTCAATGTTGAAAACATAAAGGCATTCGTTCGAGATAATCATTTAATTAACCCTGTGCTAGTTGATTCAACATCGAATGAAGCTTTAGCCATGAGTTATGTTAGCTACCTCGAAGAAGGATTTAACATAGTTACTCCCAACAAAAAGGCAAACACTGATTCTTGGGTATATTATCAAGCGCTACGTAGCGCCGCGCAAAAAACGAATCGTCGTTTCTTATATGAAACAACAGTTGGTGCTGGTTTACCGGTAATTGACACATTGCAGAATTTAATTAAAGCCGGTGATGAATTAGTTCGATTTGAAGGTATTTTATCTGGTTCACTTTCTTATATGTTTGGAAAACTAGAAGAAGGGATGACAGTTTCTCAAGCCACAGCTATCGCTAAAGAGAATGGCTTTACGGAGCCAGACCCTCGTGACGACTTAAGTGGTATGGACGTAGCCCGTAAATTGTTGATAATGGCACGTGAGGCTGGAATGCAGCTAGAATTATCTGACATAGTGATCGAGTCAGTATTACCCACAAGCTTCGATGCAAGTGGTGAAGTCAGCGAGTTTATGAACAACTTAGTGAATATTGACGAAGAGTTTTCAGAGCGTATCGCTGTTGCCAAAAATGAAGGTAAAGTCCTACGATACATTGGCAATATTGTTAATGGACAATGTAAAGTTGCAATTGAAGCCGTAGCAAGTGACCACCCGCTTTATAGTGTTAAAGATGGTGAAAATGCTTTAGCTATTCATAGTCGTTATTACCAACCATTGCCTTTCGTATTACGTGGCTATGGTGCAGGGGCTGCAGTAACAGCTGCCGGAGTATTTGGTGATATTTTAAGAACATTAGCATGGGAGCAACAACACTAATGACAATTTCAGTTTTTGCGCCAGCATCTATTGGTAATTTCAGTGTAGGTTTTGATGTCTTAGGTATGGCTGTAAAGCCTATAGATGGCACATTGTTAGGTGATGTCGTCTCTATAGAGTCTGCCCAAGAAAATAAGCTGATCGTTATTGGCGAATTTGCTAATAAACTCCCCGGCAAGCCAACGAATAATATTGTTTGGCATTGTTTAACTTTATACAACCAAGCCCTTTATAAAGCTCAACACCCCATACAAAAAGTACAACTGACTTTAGATAAGAAGATGCCAGTTGGCAGTGGATTAGGCTCAAGTGCTTGCTCTGTAGTTGCCGCATTAGTTGCGTTAAATGAATTTTATCAGCAGTATTTTGATGAAAAAGCCCTCTTATTTATGATGGGTGAAATGGAAGCAAAAATAAGTGGCAGTTTACATTACGACAATGTTGCCCCTTGTTATTTAGGCGGACTACAATTAATGGTGCCAGACAGCCAAGTTATTAGCAGAAACTTACCACAATTTGATGATTGCTATTACGTGATGGCCTATCCTGGGATTAATGTTTCAACAAAAGCAGCCCGTGATGTATTACCGAGCCAATACAGTAGCGCCGATGCCATAACTTTTGGGCAAAACTTAGCAACCTTTGTCGATGCTTGTCATCGTAATGATAAACAACAAGCTTTTTCAGTAGTCAAAGACGTACTTGCAGAACCTTATCGTCAGCACTTGTTACCTAAATTTGAGCAGGCCAAAGCTCATTTAACAGAACAAGGTCATTTAGCGATAGGGATTTCAGGTTCAGGACCTACTTTATTTTGTGTATCTGAATCACTTGAAAAAGCACAAGATGCCGCTAACTGGTTAAAGACAAATTATTTACAAACAGACACCGGTTTTGTCCATGTCTGTCAGGTTGACGTAGCTGGTGCAGGTAAACTGTCCGATTAGTCACTTTATTAAAAAGTCAAAATACAGAATTTATTAGGAATATGTTGTGAAATTTTATAATTTAAAAGAAAACGATGAACAAGTCAGCTTCGCTGGAGCAGTAAAACAAGGCTTAGGTAGAAACCAAGGGTTATTTTTTCCTGAAACGATCCCTGCTTTAGAAAATATCGATGAATTGCTTACTATGCCTCTGGTTGAGAGAAGTGTACAAGTACTTTACCCTTTTGTTAAAGATGATTTATCGAAAGATCAATTAACCGATATTGTAACCAGTGCTTTTAATTTCCCAGCCCAAATCCAACCAATAAATAAAAACAGAGCAATATTAGAATTGTTTCATGGGCCTACATTAGCCTTTAAAGATTTTGGTGCTCGCTTTATGGCTAAATGCTTACAAGCATTTAGCAAGGATAAAAAGATCACGATATTAACAGCAACGTCTGGTGATACAGGTGCTGCGGTTGCTCACGCATTTCATGCTATTGAAAATATCCGTGTTGTCATTTTATACCCGAAAGGAAAAATCAGCCTGCTGCAAGAAAAAATGTTCACCACTTTAGGTGATAATATTGAAACACTGGCTATTGACGGTAGTTTTGATGATTGCCAGGCATTAGTTAAAAAGTCTTTTGACGATAAAGAGCTCGCCTCTACCATTGGTTTAAACTCAGCTAATTCAATTAATATTAGTCGCCTATTAGCACAAATTTGTTATTACTTTGAGGCAATTGCACAGTTATCTCGTCAAAAATGTAAAACAGAAATGAATGATATCGTTGTGTCTATTCCAAGCGGAAATTTTGGTAATTTAACGGCAGGCTTATTTGCTAAAGCACTAGGCTTACCGATAAAACGGTTTATTGCTGCAACGAATACTAACGACACCGTACCTCGTTATTTAGAGACAGGCGAATGGACTCCGCACGAAACAGTTGCCACTATTTCGAATGCGATGGACGTAAGCGATCCAAACAACTGGCCTCGGGTAGAGCACATGTTAAAGTCGGGTATTGTTCCAAGCGATTGTATTAGTTCAGTGTCAATTGACGAAGAACAAACACAATCAACTGTTTTACAACTTGCTAAACTAGGGTACATCAGCGAACCGCATGCGGCAGTAGCCTACAAAGCATTACAGTACAATGCGAGTGAGAGCGAGTTCGGTGTCTTTTTAGGAACTGCACATCCAGCTAAATTCAAAGAGGTTGTCGAAAGTATTTTAGGACAACCGATTGGTCTACCTAAAGAGTTAGCCGATTGCGCCAGTGAAACTATTTTATCAAAAGACATGGCTGCTAACTTTAATGATTTACGTGATTATTTATTGTCAAACAATCAATAACCTCCTTTAGCTTTCAAAGTGCATGAAATATGTATCTTGATTGGCAATGACAAAAGAAGTGTTTAAAATGGCCGTTGATTTATATTAACGGCCTTTTTATTACTAAATAATGAGCAAATCATGAGCAAGAAAATCAAGCCGCAATGGCAACAACTTATCAATGAAGAACAAACCAAGCCTTATTTTATCCAGCTAAACCGAGAGATTTCTCAGCAACGAGCTGAAGGTGAAGTTATATTTCCTGCTCAAATAGATCAATTCAATGCTTTTTGTTATCAAGATCTTAAAGATATTAAAGTCGTTATTTTAGGACAAGATCCCTATCACGGTGAAAACCAAGCTCATGGCTTAGCTTTTTCTGTGCAACCCGGCATAAAAGTCCCGCCTTCTTTAGTTAATATTTATAAAGAACTTATTAACGAGTTTGATAATTATAACAAGCCTGCTCATGGCTGTTTAACAACCTGGGCAGAGCAAGGCGTATTGTTACTTAATACGGTATTAACGGTAAAACAAGCACAAGCACACTCCCATGCAAAGCTAGGCTGGGAAATATTTACTGATGCCGTTATAAATAAAATTAACCAACAAAGTCCTGGTTGTGTTTTCTTACTTTGGGGAGCTCATGCGCAAAAGAAAGGTAAAAACGTTAATACTGAAAAACACTTAGTTTTAAATGGTCCACATCCTTCACCATTATCTGCATATCGAGGTTTTTTTGGTTGCCAGCATTTTTCAAAAACGAACGAATGGTTACGCTCTAAAAACATTCCGCAAATAAACTGGCATTTACCTGAGTAATTCCAATTGAATTATTTACAGGAAAGGTTTGTTTCATAAAAAAGTGTGCATATAAGAAATAATATTTGTGGGGGGATTTTACGTATAAGCTTTCTAAGCCAATCATGTTTCATTTCAGCCAATTAAAATGAACCGATGATTAATTCACTATAAATTAGTGTAACTAAACAGCACACAAAAGCCCTTTCCCATAACATTAGAAAGGGCTGTTTTTTTGTTTTGTTAACGCTAACTTTCTATTTAATTTTTAATTAATCCCGTGTTACGATCTGTGACCGCGTCACGCCAACCCCCAAGCCATTCTGATTTAGCATCAGTATTTTGATATGGGCAGTTTTCTTTAGTTTTTCCGGTAAGACCTGCTTGATAACCATTAGAATGTGCTCTGCCTAGACGATCTCTTTTCTTTGTTCTCATTGATTACTCTCCGTAAATGTCTTGTTATACTTTTATTACTGTCGAATAAAACAGCAGTCGACAATTAAGTTAAGATTAATAGCAAGACTAAATCAAGTGAGTTAATACTAAAAAAATGTCCGAAGATAAATAATGGTTGAATACATAAAACTCAATTTTAAAATTAAATAAACAAAACAATTTGTTACTTCTAAGCTTTATTACCTAACGGTATTAAAACATGCCCATTTATAAAAATTTATTTTAATGTTCAGGTATACCTAAACGGCTTGAGTTAAGCAATGGCTCGAGCATTCCTTCAAGACCATTGAGCTTTACTTCATAAATTAATTCAAGTTGTTGTCCTAATTTCCCCTCAGGAAAGCCCTTTGATTTAAACCAAACTAAATAAGGCTCAGGCAAATTTAGCAGAGGTCGCCCGGAATATTTTCCGAAAGGCATTAATTGATTAACGGCGTCGAGTAAGGCTTGTTGGTCTGAAAACATATTTTCTCTGCGAATTAAAAATTTATCCTATGAAGATGATAACCCAAAAGCCTTTAACATCATAAAATTGTCACATGCCATATTAATAATCAGCCCTAGTATTATTGATTAAGTTATCACTGAGAATCGATATTGACAGTTTGTAAATAAAATAGAGCAAGCGATACATTTATCAGTAACAAAACTTGAAATCCCTATAACGGTCAACTTAATTGCTAAGTATTGGTTGTAGGCTTTTTTTGTAGCTTTCTTTGCAAAGTTCTTCGATGCATAGAAAGCTGACGAGCTGTTGCTGAAACATTGCCGCTGTTAAACTTTAAAACCTGTTGAATATGCTCCCATTCAACCTGCTCAGTTGAAAGTGTTGGCTCACTTTGAATATCTTGTCTTACATTAGAAGAGGATGTAGATATCTTGAGTGGTGAGTTGCTATCAATTTTAGCTAAAGCAGATAACAAAGTTTGCGTATCTACAGGTTTAGTTAAGTAATCATCAGCTCCTAACTTTATCGCATCGACTGCGGTAGCAATACTAGCAAAGCCGGTTAAGAGAATAATACGACTATGCGGAAGTAGCTTTCTTAAAGGGATAATCAAATTCAAACCACTTTCATCATGTAGTTTCATATCCAGTAATATAAATTCAGGCATATGGCGATGACATGCTAATAAAGCATCATTAATATTATCTGCTAGCCAACAGCTATACCCGTGCTTTTCCATACGTCGCTTCAATGTATTTGCAAATGCACTGTCGTCTTCAACAATGAGTAATTTCATTAATTTAATTCCTTACTTATCGCGATTCATTAATGGTAATTTCAGCGTCACTAATGCGCCACCATCAAGGTGATTCGTTAAAGTGAGAGTGCCCCCCAACCGTTCTAAACTCGCATGACTCAAAAATACAGCCATCCCTAAACCTTGTTCGCTGTTTACTGGTTTAATACCTAATTCACTTAACGTTGATTGAGTAAAGCCACGACCAAAGTCACGAATACTTAACTGCCACTTATCTTTCTCACACAAACTGGTTAATTCAATTTTATTACTGTCATTGGTTTTAGTTGCTCGGATTGCATTATTAACTAAATTCAAAATTGCTGGCAATAAAGAAGCATCAGCGAGTACCGTAGCATTTTCATCCTGTGCAGATTTATTATGCGGAGATAAAAACTCAGCGAAAATATCAGGGTAATTAAGACCAATATGTTCGACCATCTGTTTGATAATTTTACGACAAAGAACTTGCTTTGATGTTTGCTCTTTTATCTCAAAAACCATTTTTCGAAATTCATCTAAACTTCTGCTGCAACGTAATAATTGTGCCTGTAAGTCAACAATCACGGGGTGCTTGGGTAACTCATCACTTAGCTCATCGACAAGTAACTGAACGGTTGCAATAGGAGTGGCTAATTGATGGGTTATTTGCGCTGAAGCGACCCCTAAAGACATTACCTTTTCTTGCTTTAACTGCTCTTCACGAAAGGCCGCTATAGCAAGTTCTTTTTGCGAAATTCTCCGCGCCATTTGTCCAACAACAGTAGCAACAACAATGCTTGAAAATAAAAAGTTAATCCACATACCAATAAAATGACCTTCCATATTGCCATGCATTACTGACATTGGTAATAACCAAAGCAAAACACTGTATGAGACCACAGCTAGAAACGCCACAGTCCCTAATAATAAAGGCGTTAAGGTTACGGCAGCAATCGCAATGGGGATCAGTAAAAGGGAAACAAAAGCATTGGTTGCTCCACCACTGTAATAAAGAATAAACGATAGGAAAAGGATATCTGCGCAAATTTGCCCTAGTAGTGCGAGTTGGTCAGCTTCTTTACCCGAACGATAATAAAAATAACTTGCAAGAGTAAACAAAGCCTCAATTATAATAATGACGATTAAAGGTAACCAAGGGAGTTGATATTCCAAAATTTCATTTACGAAAAATATCAATATAAGCTGAATAATAATTGCAACACTACGCAGTAAAAGCACCGTACGAACTTGATTAAATTTTCGAAAAAATAACGACATAGGATTTTATTTCTATTATTACAATTTGTTAATATTACGCTAATTTTGATATTTTTCACTGATCAAAAACAGTTTTTTTATAATTTCCAATAAAAACGTATAGACTTCTAAACGGCTATTAATGTAGAGTTACTTTAATCTCAATTATTAAGGTTATTTTAATGTCATCACATGTAGAAAAAATCACACTCGCTGGCGGCTGCTTTTGGTGTATTGAAGGTGCTTACAATCAATTAGTAGGAATTAAATCTGCAATTTCAGGATATATGGGTGGCAATCCAGCACTAGCAACGTACGAAGACGTTTGTTCTGGTAAAACAGGTCATGCCGAAGTAGTGCAACTAACCTTCGATTCAAGCGAAATTACCATTCGTGAGATATTAGAAGTTTTTTTCACCTTACATGATCCAAGCCAATTAAATCGCCAAGGCAATGATACCGGTACTCAATACCGCTCAGGAATTTTTTATCACAGTGGAGAACAACAAGAAATTGCTTTAAGAATTATCACTGAAATCAATGCAAGTGACATGTATAACTCTGTTGTTGTAACTGAAGTTACAGAAGAATCGGAGTTCTTTACTGGCGAAGATTTTCATCAAAATTATTTTAACAACAACGCTGAAACACCTTATTGCCAAGCAGTTGTTTCTCCAAAACTAGCGAAGTTTAGAAAAACATTTGTCAGTAAGTTAAAACCTATCGAAACGTAAATTTAACAGGCAATTCGCAAAACGACTTTTAGTATGTTTTCAGAGTGACGAGGAAGAAAACGTCACTTTCTATCTTTATTAATAAAGAACTTAAGTTAAATATTTTATAGCGATGAAACGTCCAATGTTAAGTCTCACTTTCTATCAGTGATAAGTGAGACTTGCTATTTAACTAGTACATTAAAGTATATAGTTTTCTGCGATACTTATTAGCTAATGAATCACCATCTGGTAATGCCTTTAGCACATCAATATAGAGACTTTTACTTAACGCGTCACTACTGTCTTTTTGCATTAAACGAAACAGTAATATCAACGCTTCTTCATGACGATTCACTTGGCTATATTGCGCAACTAGCTGATGCTGTAGCTCAATATTATCTTTGTCATTAGCTAACTGTTCTTCCAATGCTTTAATTTCTGGTGAATCTGCGGCTTGAGTAGCAAGCTCTAACTTTGCCATTAATGCTTGATAATGGCTGTCTTGATCAACCATTAAAATAGTTGCAAGCAATGTTTCTACTTCTGCTATTTTACCCGTTTGCAAATAAACATCTGCCAATAAAAGTTTAATATCGGCACGTTCACTGTCTAGCTGATAGGCACTGTTGATCACGGTAAAAGCATCGTTAACATTATTTTCTGCTAACAATTGTTGAGCCTGACTTAACAATAAGTCTTCTTGTTTGGGTAAGTGTTTCGCTAAAAACTCATTTATATGGTCATCACTTTGCGGCCCTGTTAAGCCGTCAAGTGGCTGACCATCTTTCACTAAAATAGCCGTAGGTAGCCCTTGAATACCAAACTGTTGAGCAATTTGCTGTTGGGTTTGACAATCAACGGTAGCAAAAACAATATACTGTTCAAAACCATTTAATTCAGCAGCAAGTTTATCTCTTAGCTGCAAACTTTCAGGAACTTGTGCTGCCCAAAAATCGACTAAAACAAGCTTAGTTTTTGACTCTTCTATAATAATTTGTTGAAAATTATCTAATGTTATTTCAATGGCATTTGTAGTCACATTCAGTTCCATTTATTTTAAGTATCTAGATCATTATTTTGGGGCAAAAATTAAAAGCTCAAGTGTGAAAACGCAAAAAGCTGAACACCTATCGATATAGAGGTTCAGCTTAATATATTTAGTCATAAATTCAACTAAACTTCGCGCAATAACTCACGTGCAATAATAACTTTTTGAATTTCACTGGTGCCTTCATAAATAGCCGTAACTCGAACATCACGGGCCATTCGTTCTAAAGGGTATTCCTTAATGTAACCAGCGCCCCCCATTAATTGTAATGCATCGTAACAAGCCGTATTTGCTTTCTCTGCAGCAAACAACTTCGCCATAGAAGCAGCTTTGCCAAACGGTAAACCTTGTTCTTTGGTATAGGCCGCTTGCATAAGTAATAAGCGTGCCGCTTCTAAGTCAGTATATCGTTCAGCAAGTTTCCATTGTAAACCTTGAAAGTTTGAAATAGCTTGGCCAAATTGCTTGCGCTCAGTAATAAAGGTCCGTGCATAATCCATAGCAGCTAAACCAATCCCCAATGCTAATGAACCAATACCGATTCTGCCGCCTGCTAGTTCGCCTACCGCAACACCAAAACCTTTATTTTCTTTCCCCATCATGGCGCTCGTTGGAATGCGACAATTACTGAAGTTCACTTCATTAGTCGGTGATGCTTTTTGCCCCATTTTTTCTTCGGGCTTACTTATTGTGATACCAGGAGTATTTGCCTCTACTAAGAAACATGAAATACCTTTTCCCTTTGGCGCTGTTGCATCGGTTACTGCCCAAACAACAAAGATATCAGCAAAGCTAGCACTGGTAATAAATAATTTACTGCCATTTAGCACGTATTCATCGCCGTCAAGTATCGCTGAAGTTTTCATGCCTGCAGGATCTGAACCGGCAGTGTTTTCAGTTAAACAAAAAGCACCTGCTTTATATTCACCACTGCAAATTTTAGGTAAGTAATTTTGCTTTTGTTCTTCATTACCTACAGCCTGAATAACTTCTGCCACCATATTGGTAACAGAAGTCGTTACGGCAGTCGACGCACAAGCTCTAGCGATTTCGGTTATTGCTAAACTAAAGGCAACAGAACCCGCTTCCACACCACCATATTCAGCTTTAATGTTTAAGCCCATAAAACCAAGTTCAGTTAATTGTGCAAGGTTGTTAAGGAAAACGGTTTGATTTTGGGTTTCATCAAGTTCGGCAGCTACTGGAGCTAATTCACTTTCTGCGAATTTTTTTGCCATATCTTGAATCATCATCTGTTCTTCGGTTAATGATAAATTCATTCTTTACTCACTTTTGTATTTTATATTTGTATAGGCTGAACATTAATTCTGAGTGTTCATATTTTATTTTTATAATAATTTTATTTACATTGATGCGATTATAACAAGTCTGATTTAACTCAATCAACCGAACACAAACCAAAGTAACGCTACCCCTAGCACTAATCGATAAATAACAAAGGGCATCATCCCCACTTTTTCGAGTAATATTAGAAAGTAATGAATACAGGCATAGGCACTAAAAAACGCTAATACGCTACCAAGTCCAATAGCATTCCAATCAACAGGTCCAGCTTCGGTAATTAATTTTAAGGTTAAATAACTTCCAGCCATTGCAATAGCAGGAATAGATAATAAAAAGGAAAATCGTGCCGCATTTTCACGACTTAACCCTAACATTAAACCGATTGTCATGGTGATGCCAGAGCGTGATGTACCCGGTATTAATGCTACAGCCTGTGCTAAACCAATGAGCATAGCGCCTTTAAAGCCTAATTTTTCAAAATCGGCGTGCTCTGAAGCTTTCCTTTTTCCAGCTTTAATATCAGCAAAGCCCAGAAAAAAACCAAAAATCAAGGTAGTGGCAGAAATCACTGCAGCGGTACGTAGATGTTCTTCTATAAAGTCTTTGCCAAGTAAACCAAATAATCCTAATGGAATAGTGGCAAATAGTATCCACCAAGCAAGCTTGCCATCAAAGCTGTCATTGTCACCTTTAATACTGCCCAACCAAGCAACGGTCATATTAGCGACTTCTTTACGGAAATATAAAACAACAGCGAATAATGTACCAACATGTAAAGCTACATCAAGCGCTAACCCTTGGTCTTTCCAACCTAAAACAGCCGATGGTAATATTAAATGCGCCGAACTTGATACCGGTAAAAACTCGGTTAAACCTTGTACAATAGCTAAAATAAATATTTCTGTGATGGTCATTGCTTATTATATTCCTTATTTATAATTCAATTTTGACGTGTATGACTTTTATAATTGGCTTGACCAAGAAAAATCTACAATCGTAAGTTGCTGCTGTTTTTTATCGTAGGTTTGCCAAAGTTGCTTATACGACTTATTCAAAAGAGGGTGTTTAAGTTCGGGTGCTATTTCAGCAAGTGGCCACAAAACGAAGGCATTTTCTGTAATTTCAGCGCGCGGAATTTGTGCTGGACTATCAAGAACTAACTCATCAAAAAGCAGTAGGTCTAAATCTAAGGTTCGCGGGCTATACTTTTTAGCATTCAACTGCCTGCCGTTAGTAAACTCGATATCACGTAGTGCTTTGGCAACTTGTTCAATGGTAAGTTCGGTGGTTGCACCAATAACCATATTATAAAATTCTGCACCATCGAAACCAACCGCTTTACTGGCGAATAAAGACGATAACGTCAATTCGCCCAAAAGTGTTTCAAGTGCCGTTAAGCCTGCATTCACATAATGCTGACGATCAACATTACTACCAAGAGAGATGTATAAACGCGCCATTACACATGTTTACCGTTATTTACTTGGCTACCACGTTCAATTTCAACGCCGACAGTAATGGCATTATGCACGGCATTAGGCTTTGCTACTTTCAGCTTAAGCCAAGGAATATGATACGTCGTCATTAAAAACTTAGCTAAACGTTCGGCTAATGTTTCAATTAAATCGACGGGATTATTATTAGCAAATTCTGCAATTTTTATCGATATATCTGCATAATCGAGTGTTTTGGCAAGTTCATCATTTTCTGCCGCTTGGGCTGTATCCCACCCCATAGCTAAATCAATCACTAAAGTTTGCTTGATCTCTTTTTCCCATTCGAAAAAACCAATCGTAGTTTGAATGCTTAAGCCTTCAATATAAACTTTATCCATTAACGTATACTCATCTTTAATTAGTAATACCAATTAGCTGAAAACAACTAAAAATAGACGGCGATTTTACCTGTGCAAAGGTATAAAAACTAGTGGTTCAATGATCAATTCATTTTTTTTATTAATAGAATGGCTATAAATGTAAAAATAAAGTTATTTGCATTGTAAATACTACGCGCTAGAATGTCGAAAAGTTGTTAATATTAAGTGGTAAACCACATTAATTTAACAAGAGTTCTGGAGATTTTGTATTAGCACTTTATTAATAACATTGATAATGATCGTTGCTGCCTATTTGGTCGGTTCGATTTCTAGTGCTATTTTATTGTGTAAATTATTAAAACTGCCCGATCCCCGTACTGTGGGTTCAAACAACCCCGGCGCAACAAACGTCTTGCGTATAAGTAACAAATTTATCGCGTCATTGGTATTAGTATTCGATATTCTTAAAGGCACTATTCCTGTGTGGGGCGCTTATTTCTTTGGTTTAGAACCAATCAATTTAGGGCTAATAGCACTTGCTGCTTGTTTAGGGCATATGTTCCCGATATTTTTTGATTTTCAAGGAGGGAAAGCTGTTGCGACAGCGCTTGGTGTATTACTGCCCATAGGTTTAGACTTGGCGGGGTTGTTAATTTTAACGTGGATAAGCGTGATATATTTCACTCGGTATTCAAGTTTAGCTGCCATTATTACCGTATCTCTTGCCCCTTTTTATATTTGGCTGTTAAAACCTTTATACATGTACCCTGTGATGATGCTTTCGGTATTAATTATATTTCGTCATAAAGATAATATATGGCGATTAATTAAAGGACATGAAAGTAAAATTTCTTTTAAAAGCACATCCAAGTAATTTTTCACGCTGAATTAGCAACAAACTAAACCGCTGGCAAAGTATCTAACGGCCAACGAGGTGTAGCTTTAAAGGTTAAATCTGCGTCAGTTCCTGCTTTTAAACGCTGTAACCCCGCGTAAGCTATCATCGCACCGTTATCAGTACAAAACTCAGGACGTGGATAGAAAACCTCACCGCCAAGTTTATTAGTGATCTGCGCTAACTTTTCTCGTAGCGAAGTATTTGCGCTAACACCACCGGCAATCACTAACCGTTTCAATTCACATTGTTGTAAAGCACGACGACATTTTATCGCTAAAGTATCAACGACTGCTTCTTGAAATGCATAGGCAACATCAGCATGAGTTTGTTCATTCATACCTTCATTACCTTGTGCTTTTTCAAGGGCTATTTCTTTTCGAATGATTGTACCTGCTGCTGTTTTTAAGCCACTAAAGCTAAAATCTAACCCCGGTCTGTTGGTCATAGGACGAGGTAAAGTAAATCGACCTTTTATGCCTTTCTCTGCCATTTTAGACAATGCTGGACCACCTGGGTAATCAAGCCCAAGCAACTTTGCCGTTTTATCAAATGCTTCACCCGCTGCATCATCAACTGACTCACCCAATAATTCATACTGGCCTATTCCGTCAACGCGTACTAACATGGTATGCCCACCTGAAACGAGCAGTGCCACAAAAGGAAATTCTGGTACGTTTTCTTCTAACATCGGCGCCAATAAATGACCTTCCATATGATGTACAGGCACAGCTGGTAAATCCCAACCATAAGCTAGACTTCGTCCGATTGAGCAACCAACTAACAATGCTCCCACTAAACCAGGCCCTGCAGTATAAGCAACACCGTCTAAATCTGCTGGCGTTAGGTTTGCTTCTTTTAAGACTTCTTTAATTAAAGGTATGGTTTTACGTACATGATCTCGCGAAGCTAATTCAGGAACAACTCCGCCGTAATCAGCATGAACAGCTATTTGACTATATAAGCGATGCGCCACAATACCTTCAGGTAAGTCACCATTTCCATCATCATAAATAGCTATTCCTGTTTCATCACAAGATGTTTCTATACCTAAAATTCGCATATTACCCTTAACCTAAATTTTCTTAATAACGTTTATTACATTTTATTTGGCGATTTTAACGCCCTATTAAATATTACACCACCTTATTTTAGCTTTAACAGACATTAGACTTTACTTTAACTAGTAGTTCGCTTTAGAATACGTCACCCAATTTTGATAGAGTGGGTGTTTGCGAAGCAATAATGCTTAAGCTATACACCAATTATATAGATACATATTAAGGTCCAAAGTACATGCCAGTAATTAAAGTTAGAGAAAACGAACCATTTGACGTTGCATTACGTCGTTTTAAACGTTCATGTGAAAAAGCAGGAATCCTTTCAGAAGTTCGCCGTCGCGAATCTTACGAAAAGCCTACTTGGGAACGTAAACGTAAGAAAGCTGCTGCCGTTAAACGCGCTGCTAAAAAAGTTTCTCGTGAAAACGCTCGCCGCGTTCGCATGTACTAAGATACCTTAGTTGTATTTAAGACTATCGAGTAAAAAATGAGTTTAATAAATCAACTCAGAGATGAAATGAAAATCGCTATGCGTGCTAAAGACAAATGTCGTCTTGGTGTTATACGCATGGCCATATCATCTGTTAAGCAAGCTGAAATTGATCACAACTTAGAAGCAACTGATGACAATGTTATTGCGATTTTAACCAAAATGGTTAAACAGCGTAAAGAGTCTATCAAAATGTTTACTGAGGGTGGTCGAGATGAATTAGCCGCTAAAGAAGCTGAAGAAGTAACCGCGTTAGAGTTTTTCCTTCCGCAACCACTTTCAAGTGAAGAAATAAGCGAACTAATTACTAAGACTATTGCCGATACCGGTGCAGCTTCAATGGCTGACATGGGCAAAGTAATGGCGATATTAAAACCTTTAATGCAAGGTAAAGCAGACTTAGGCGCAGTTAGCGGCCAAGTTCGTAATACATTAAACGCATAATTGGCGAGTATAAAAGCTTACTAATCTCATCTTATATAAAGTACAAATTTAAAGCCGTGAAAATTTATTTTCACGGCTTTATTATTTATATAACAGCTCACTTTGAGAGAATCTAAAAAACACCTATACCCCATCACTAAAAAAAGTTTAAAATGAACATTCACCAACAACCAAAGAAAATGTAGTCATGGCTGGTATGATCCCTCGACAATTTATTGATGACCTATTAGCGCGCGCTGATATTGTTGAATTGATCGACTCTCGGGTACCGTTAAAAAAAGCAGGTAAAAATTACCAAGCTTGTTGCCCATTTCATACTGAAAAATCTCCCTCGTTTAGTGTTAGCCAAGATAAACAGTTTTATCATTGCTTCGGTTGTGGCGAGCACGGTAATGCTATTTCTTTTTTGATGGAATTTGACCGCTTAGAATTTCCAGACGCAATTGAAGAACTCGCTTCCCATTATAATATGGAAGTACCGCGCGAAAAAAACAACCAAAGTCCGGCTCAACAAAAGCAACAGCAACAAGCACATCAACAAAAACAAGATGATTACGAATTGATGGAAAAAATCAGCCGTTTTTATCAACAACAATTAAAAGTTGCTAAAGATAAAGATGCCGCCATTGATTATTTAAAAGGTCGCGATTTAAGTGGCGAGGTGGTAAAAAAGTTTGGTATTGGTTATATCAGCGATGCGTGGGATGGCATGATGGGCACCTTTGGTGTTAACCCGCAAACCACACAACAACTTGTTGATTTAGGAATGGCGATCCCTGGTGATAAAAATCGACCTTATGATCGTTTTCGTGGCCGTATTCAGTTTCCCATTCGTGACAAGCGTGGTCGTGTCATTGGTTTTGGTGGTAGAGTTTTAGGTGATGGCACGCCGAAATATTTAAACTCTCCGGAAACACGTATATATCATAAAGGCCAAGAACTCTACGGTTTATGGGAAGCCAAACAAGCCAACAAACAATTATCACGTTTGGTTGTGGTTGAAGGGTATATGGATGTAGTCGCGCTTGCACAGCATGGTGTTACTTATGCAGTTGCATCGCTTGGCACATCAACAACGCCAGAGCAATGCCAAACATTATTTAGAACAGTAAAAGAAGTTATTTGTTGCTACGACGGTGACCGAGCAGGTCGAGATGCAGCATGGCGAGCTATGGAAAATGCTTTGCCCTTAATTAACGATGGGACAAGCTTAAAGTTCGTCTTTTTACCTGACGGCGAAGACCCTGACTCATTAATTAGGGAACAAGGACAGGCTGCTTTCGAGAAAATTTTAGATAACGCTACACCATTGTCTGTGTTTTTATTTGATCATCTTTCTCTGCAAGTGAATATGAATACACTGGAAGGAAAATCAAAAATGATTGAATTATTCCAGCCTTATTTAAATAAGCTTCCAGATAGCACATTGAAAGATTCTATTTTGACCGAACTAGCCAATAAATTCGCCCGTGGCAATGAAAAACGTTTGGAAGAATTACGTAAAAAAAACACGCAAAATAACAAAGCCAGTAGTGTAAAAAAGCAAAGTAAGATCACACCATTGCGTCTTGCTATTGCATTATTACTAGAGCACCCCCATATAGTTAATTCATTACCAGACATTACCATTTTACAACAGCTAGATATGCCAGGGATCCCCTTGCTAAATAGTTTATTAGTATTATGCAAACAGAATTCAGATATTAACAGTGCACAACTCGTTGAGCATTTTAGAGGTACCACAGAAGGTGGCCAATTAACTAAATTGATGTGCTTGCAACATCATGTTGAACCTGAAAATGCTGAATCAATGTTTATTGATGTAATAGAAAGTTTTTTAAATATATTTATTGAACAACGCACAGAACAACTACTCGCTAAAGAACATGCAAGTGGTTTAAATAAAAGTGAAAAACAAGAATTACATAGCTTGTTAAGTGCGTAGCAAGTTAAAATTAGTTGAACTTAGTTTAACGCTGGCAATTTATAAAGCAATTAGCTATAATTTCTGGCTTAATGTTTTCATTTTGATACCCATAATTTAGGTGGACACTCGTCAATGGATCAAGCCCCACAATCTAGACTCAAAGAGCTCATTACCAAAGGTAAAGAGCAAGGTTATTTAACGTTTGCACAAGTTAACGATCATCTTCCGCAAGATATAATCGATTCCGACCAAGTTGAAGACATTGTTAGAATGATCAACGACATGGGTATTCAAGTATTTGAAACGGCTCCTGATAAAGACGACTTAATGATGTCTGAAGGGAATACCGATGAAGATGCTGCCGAAGCTGCTGCCCAAGCACTTGCTACGGTTGAAAGCGAGATTGGTAGAACAACAGATCCTGTTCGCATGTACATGCGTGAAATGGGCACCGTTGAACTATTAACGCGTAAAGGCGAAATAGTTATCGCCAAGCGTATTGAAGAAGGCATTAAAGAAGTTCAGCGCAGTGTTGCTGAATACCCACCTGCAATAAACTATTTGCTTGAAATGTGGGACAACTTTGAAGCTGAAGAAGTACGTTTAACTGACATTATTGTTGGCTTTTTAGACCCCGATGCTGAAGAAGAAGAAATTCCAGCTGCAGCGACTCATATCGGTTCAGAACTTTCTAAAGAAGATTTGAATGATGAAGATAAGTCTGAAAGCGATGAAGACGAGGAAGAAGAAGATACAGGTCCTTGTCCTGAACTTGCTAAAGAAAAATTCACTTTACTTCGTGAAGTCTATGAACAAGCAAATAAAATAATCAATGCTAAAGGCCGTGGTCATGCAGACGCGCAAGCCGCTATTGATGCACTCGCTGAAGTATTTAAAGAATTCCGTTTAATTCCTAAACTTTTTGATAAGCTTGTTAAAAACATGCGTAGTGTTATGGACAGACTACGTATTCAAGAACGTTTGATTATGAAGCACTGTGTTGTTGGTGCTGGCATGCCTAAAATAACGTTTATCAAAATTTTCCCTGGTAATGAAACATCTAAAGAGTGGTTTAACGAGCAAAAAGCTGCGGGTCATCCGTACTCAGCGAAAATGTCTGATATTGAATTAGACGTTGAACGTTGTATTTATAAGTTAAATCAATTAGAAAAAGAAACGTTCTTAAACGTACACGGCATTAAAGATATTAACCGTCGTATGTCTATCGGTGAAGCTAAAGCTCGCCGAGCGAAAAAAGAAATGGTTGAAGCTAACTTACGTCTAGTTATTTCAATTGCTAAAAAATACACTAACCGTGGTTTACAATTCTTAGATTTAATTCAAGAAGGTAACATTGGTTTGATGAAAGCGGTTGATAAATTTGAATACCGTCGTGGTTACAAATTTTCAACATATGCAACGTGGTGGATCCGCCAAGCGATCACTCGTTCAATTGCTGACCAAGCAAGAACAATTCGTATTCCTGTTCATATGATTGAAACGATTAATAAATTAAATCGTATTTCTCGTCAAATGTTACAAGAAATGGGACGTGAGCCAACGCCTGAAGAATTAGCTGAACGCATGATTATGCCGGAAGATAAAATTCGCAAAGTATTGAAAATAGCTAAAGAACCTATTTCGATGGAAACTCCTATTGGTGATGACGAAGATTCGCACTTAGGTGATTTTATTGAAGATGGCAGCGGTGAATTACCGGTTGATTCTGCAACGTCTGAAAACCTAAAAGATGCTACGCACGAAGTATTAGCAGGCTTAACCGCTCGTGAAGCTAAAGTGTTAAGAATGCGTTTTGGTATTGATATGAATACAGATCATACCTTGGAAGAAGTTGGTAAGCAGTTTGATGTTACACGTGAACGTATTCGTCAAATCGAAGCAAAAGCATTACGTAAATTGCGTCACCCTTCACGCTCTGAACAATTGAAAAGCTTCTTAGACGGTGAATAAAATGATTACTTTTAAGTAATCATCTAAAATCCAGTAATTAGTTACTGGATTTTTTTTGTTTAAAATTTGTCTTTAACAGCTTGTACTTACTGCCTACTCGGAAATGACGTGTTTAGGATCAGATAAAAATTTGCGATCCGTTAATGTTTTCAAGAAATTAATCAGATCGTCTTTTTCTTCTTCCGTCAAAATAAACCCTTTAATAAATTGACTTTTCAGTAAATTTTCACGGCCATCTCCTGTATTTTTTCCTGAAGTAATATTACGTCCGCCAGCGGCATAGAAATCTATCACCTCTGATAAACTAGCTATACTTCCGTCGTGCATATAAGGTGCACTTACTTCAATATTACGCAATGTTGGTGCTCGAAATCGACCATCATCCCTTGCTAACGTTGATATTTCTGCCAAACCAGTATCATGTTTTGGATAACCAGATTTATTACTTTTGCTGTCATGGCTTACATTATACAAACCGGTATTATGAAACGGTCTACGGTCAATCAGTTGTTTCTCATGACTTGTAGATTGAGTGAAATTAAAGCCACCATGGCAATGATGACATTCAAGTTTTTCAGAGAAGAATAAATTCATACCGCGTAAAGCTGACGCCGATATAGCATCGTCATCAGCTAAATATGCGTAAGTGTCAAAAGCCGAATTAAGAGAAATTAAACTGCGAACATAACTCGCTAGCGCTTTAACTATCAAATCAAAACTTATACTTTTATTTGGAAATGCTTCCATAAATAGCGCTTGATAAGCTGGCGTTTTAAATCGAGCTAAAACTTCTTCTTCATGACCAGTAATACCTAACTCAATAGGCGACTCACCAAACATAGGTAAAAGTATTTGTCGTTCTATCGACGTTAAACCGTCATGAGCCCACGTTAATGTTTTGTTATATGCAATATTAACTAAAGCAGGAGAATTTCGTCGGTGTTCTTGTTTAGTACTGCCAAATGAGTGCGGAATATTTTCGCCAAAGGCAAACTTTTGAAGGTGACAACTGCTACATGCTTGCTGTTGATTAGCTGACAGGTTTTTATCAAAGAAAATGTTTTTCCCTAAATTAACTTTTGCTTGAGTCATAGGATTATCTAGCGGTACTTGCGGTTTAGGAAATCCTTCGATAATAGGCCACTGATAATCATTTTCTTGTGCTTTATTGTCGCTGCACGATTGCAACATTAAAGAAAGGCTAACGACAAACAAGCTAAGTATTGTTGATTTCAATATATTCAAAAGTTGGCTATCCATTTTTTTTTGTCTTCAAATTATTATTGGCTTTAAACAATACCGAACCATTACTACTACCTAAATTCATGCCAAGGTTGTTAAATAATACTTTACAGCTTTCTTCATCAACGGCTGACTGACAACTGTTTTCGCGCGTTAATTCAATACCACGAATTAACGCAGCTAAATCAAATTCGATTGTCGTTGCTTGAGTTGTAAAAGGGAAAGAAACGACAACACGGTTTGGTTGCAAACATTCACTTTTCGGCGCTCGAACCGGGCTTAGTGCTTTACAACCAGTTGATCCTAAGTGAAATAACCAATCATCATTTTGTGAAGATAACTCTGTTCGCATAAATTTATGGCCCCCCTGCCATCCCCAGAACATTGAAGAATCATTTAACGGGCTCGGCTGCGTTAACGGGTTAAGGTGATTAAGTTCAAACGGCACACCTAACGTAAATCTAATATCAGTGACTTCGACAGGTTCATCTAAAGCCGTTAATTCGAGTTGCCAATAGCTTTGCTCATTTTTTTCATGGCAAGTCTCCCCTAGCAAAGCAACATTACTGGTTTGATTTGCGTTGGTTGTCATCAACCATGGCTGCCATCCTTTTTGCTTCGTATTTACTTCTACACCATGAATAAAAAACTGAAGCTGTTTATATTGCCACTTTTGTTGGGCCTTCTTATTGTTAGGCCCGTCTATATCATGACTAAAACTATTTTCACAGCTTATAGCAACATTTTGATACAAAGGTTCGAAGGAAATTTTTGTTGGTTGTTTTGTTTCAAAACATCCTGTCAGTAAAATTACACTCACCCACAAAATAGTAGGGCAAGACAGAGATTTATTTAATGTATAACGGGTCATATGAATAAGGCTTAATCGGTAAATGCAAAGTAATATCTACACAAGGTTAAAATACTGTTAATCGTTTGGTTTTAAATTGTACGTTAACTTGCTATGGTAAAGCTAACAAATATTCAAAAACTAACCAAGTAATGGATACATTCATGGCTAAATTATCATTGCCCATTGGTATTGCAGTTCTCTCAATATCATCCTTCATACTCTCTATTAATTCATTTGCGCACTCTGAGCATGACAAATCGAGGTTTGTAGCCAATAATGGCGTAGACAAAGATCGTTGTGACAATGTTCTCAGACCCTGTAGGACAATTGCTTATGCAGTTAGTCAAGCCAACAAGGGCGATAAAGTACTTGTTGCATCAGGTGAATTTACGATCACATCAAGTGATGAATTATTTTATTTAAAAAGTGCCTTAGTGCCTGTTTTTGGTGGCTATAACCGCTTTGATCACTTTCAATCACAAAGCCCTCAGTCAAATGTTACTACCTTGAACAATATCCCATTAGATATGGCTGAAGCACTACGAAAAAATGGTTTTAAAGTGCTATCAGACGGTAAAGCGTTCAAAAATGATAAAGCATTTGAGCAAAAAGTCGAAAGCTTTCAACAGTTAAGTAAAAGCCATCAAGACGAGGTTTGTACTGATGGTAAAGCAAACATTTATGACTGTGACAACATTGATTTACTCGGTCACCTTCCTTTAGCTGAAATGTCAAGCAAACCTGGTTCTGGTAATGATATTTGGGGACATGTTGATTTAAATACCGGTAATGAATTTGCCATTATGGGATTAAAGAATGGCGTTATTGTTGTTGACGTTACAAATCCAAGTACCCCCGTTGAAGTAGGTTCAGTTTCAGGTGTTAGTTCTACTTGGCGAGATGTTAAAGTTTATCAATTTTATGATGAAACTATTAACCTTTGGCAAGCCTACGCATACGTTACAACAGAGGGGAGTAATGGCGGTGTTGCTATTCTTAACCTTAACAATCTACCTAACTCAGTAAGCTTGGTTGAAAAGAATACACTTGTAAGCACAGCTCATAATGTATATATCACAAATGTTGACCACTCCCTTAATATAGCGCTTCCAGGCCAAACGCCGACTTTACAACTCATTGGTGCTAACATTTCGGGAGGTGCATTTAAAAGCTATTCTTTAGAAGACCCCGCCACGTTAACTAACCTTAGTGCGAATAGTTCTGGTAATGGCTACACCCATGATGGTGCATCATTACTGATTGATGATACCCGTGCTCAGGACGATTGTGGTGTTGAGTCAGGCGACTGTACACTATTCATTGATTTTAATGAAAAAGAAATGAAACTTTGGAATATTACCAACCCAAGCAGCACCACTCAATTGGGCACTGCTACCTATAATGATGTGAGTTCAGATTCTCAATATGTGCACTCAGGCTGGGGAACGGAAAACAAACAATTTATTTTATTGCATGATGAATTTGACGAACTAAAAGGCGGCTTAAATTCTACCGTTAGAATTTTTTCAATTGCTGACTTGAATACGCCCATACAAGTAGGACAATGGACAGGCCCAACTCGTGCAATTGATCATAACGGCTTTGTACGAGGTAATAGATATTACATGTCTAATTACGAAAGAGGTTTAACGATTTTAGATATTACAGATCCAGCAAACCCTACTCAAGCCGGTTTTTTTGATACTTACCCTAGTTCAGATAATGCAAATTTCAACGGCGCCTGGGGAGCTTACCCATATTTACCATCGGGTAATATTCTAATAAGTGATATTAATAGTGGTTTATACATATTAAAAGATAATACGAAAGGCTCTTCAAAAGGTGAGTTTAATTTTACCAGTAAAAGCACGGAAACAGAGCAAGGCACCACTTTATCGTTAACCGTTCAAAGAAATGGAACAGACTTAACCAGTAGTGCATCGGTGAGTTATCAAGTCATTCAAGGTAGTGCTAAAACGGGGGAAGATTTCCAAGTAGAAAATGCTACGTTAACCTGGGCAGAAAATGACAATACCGATAAAACAATTAATATTGAAATTTCTAGTGACCTAACGAACACTGAATTAGAAGAATCATTTTTTGTACGTTTATACAACCCAACAAACGGTGCAACAATCGGAATTAATAACTACACCACGGTTAATGTTGATGGTTTAGAGAACAAAGGGACTGGAAGCTTTGAATTTTCCCAAAAAACTATCGCTGAAAATACTAATGAATATACCGTTAACGTTAATAGAATGGGTAGTACAACCGGAAGTATTTCATTCCAATATCAATTAACTCCAGGTGAAGCCACCATAGACAACGATATTCTTGATACGTCAGGTCAAATATCTTGGGCAGATGGCGAAAATGAGACTAAACAAATTATATTAACGATTATCAATGACAATATAGAAGAAGATAACGAAACTTTTACTTTAAGCTTATCAAGCATTGATGACAGCCGATTAGGTACTAATGCTGAAATCACCTTCACCATTGCTGATGATGACCGAAATACCGCACCAGTAGTAATACTAGGCGAAAATTTCGAAATGAATACGAATCAAACCAAGAGCATTACCGCACAAGCAACTGATGCTGAAAGCGACGTTATGACTTACTTGTGGGAACAAACATCAGGCACAAGTGTCACATTGACAGACGCCGACACCTTAACAGCAAGCTTTACCGCACCTAATGCGACTGACAAGTTAGTGTTTAAGTTTACTGCAACAGATTTTAAAGGGGCATCTTCGTCGGAGAGTATTACGGTTACAGTAGTTGTGGCAAGAGAAGACCCGGTTATATCAAGTGGCGGAAGCGGTGGTACAGTATTCTGGCTAACAATGCTTTCATTATCTTTATTAACCCGCAGAAAAACTATTATTAAATAAGTACAAGTTAGGCAATATAGATAAAAACATCCGTATTGCCTAACAATTTAACGAACTAATATTTAGCATTTTTAAAAATACGCTGGTGATAACAAATTTAAAAATGCTTATATCTCATGTCGCTTATAAGCTAAAACCTCAATTCAAAGCCATAAAATTAGCACTTAGTTCAATTAGGTAGAATAAGCTGTTCATAATCGATAAATCCCTTGCTCAAGTTCGGGACTACGACACGATTTGGTTTCAAATATTCACTTTTCGGAGCTTAATTCGGACTTAATGCTTTTCAATCTGTAGAAGCTAAGTGAAAGAGCCAATCGTCATATTCAACATTGCGTTCCACACGCATAAATTTATCCACTGTGCTATTCCCCAGAAAAGAGAAATAACAACTTAATTATTTTTTGATACAAAGCAGGCCATTTTAAGATGGCTCATTTAAAGCGTAATTCAATGGGTACATTGCGTTACAAAAATGTTAATGCTTTGGTTTTAAATTGCGCTGTAACTTGCTATGGTAAAACTAATAAAAACTTATCAGATAATAAACTAACACGGACATATCATGGATAAATTATCATTACCGATTGGAATTGCGATAGTTTCAATCATCGCTTTTGCACTTCCATCAAATACATGGGCTCATTCAGAGCATGACAAAGCAAGATTCGTTGCAACCAACGGCGTAGATAAAGGTCGCTGTGACAAAGTACTTAGACCATGTAAAACAATTGCTTATGCTGTTAGCCAAGCAAATAAAGGTGACAAAGTACTCGTTGCTTCAGGTGAGTTTACCATAACCTCGAGTGAGGAATTATTCTATTTAAAAAGTGCTCTAGTGCCAGTTTTAGGTGGCTATAATCGTTTTGATCATTTTCAATCACAAAGCCCTCAGTCTAATGTTACGACTCTATATAATATTCCAACTGATATGGTTGATGAATTAAGAAACAATGGCTTTAGAGTTATTGCCGACGGTAAGGCTTTCGATAATGATGAAGGATTAAAACGAAAACTGAAAGGTTATCATCAATTAAGCCAAAGCCAATCTAACGAAGCTTGTGTAAGTGGCAAAGCTGATGTGTTTGATTGTAGTAATATTGATTTACTTGCACATATGCCACTATCGCAAATGTCTAGCAGGCCGAGTGCAGGAAATGATATTTGGGGGCATGTAGATTTAAATACCGGAAACGAATTTGCGATTATGGGTATTAAGAATGGCGTTATTGTCGTTAATGTTACAAATCCTAGCACCCCTGTAGAAGTAGGTACTATTTCAGGTGTTAGCTCTTCATGGCGTGACGTCAAAGTATATCAGCACTTTGATGAGAACTTAAATTTGTGGCAAGCATACGCTTACGCAACAACAGAAGGAAATAATGGAGGAGTTGCCATTATTGATTTGAATAACCTCCCTCATTCTATTAGCTTAGTAGAGAAAAATAATGTTGTGAGCACAGCTCACAACGTTTACATCACTAATGTAGATCACTCTCTCAATATCACACTTCCGAATCAAACGGCTACATTGCAACTTATTGGCGCAAATAGTAATGGTGGTGCTTTTCGAAACTTTTCATTAGCAAATCCAAAAACATTATCTATTTCAGCTGGGTTTAACTTTGGTAGTGGATATACCCATGATGGCGCATCTATGGTTATAGATGATCAACGATCAGCGAATGACTGTGGTTTAATATCAGGTAGTTGTACTCTATTCATTGATTTTAATGAAAAAGAAATGAAACTTTGGAATATTACCGATCCAAATAATACTGACCTGCTTGGTTCAGCTGAATATAATGATGTTGATAAAAGTAATCAATACGTTCACTCAGGCTGGGGAACAGAAAACAAACAATTCATTTTATTGCATGATGAATTTGACGAACAACGGGGTGGTCTAAATACAACGGTTAGAATATTTTCAATTGAAGATTTAAATTCCCCAACTCAAGTTGGACAATGGACTGGCCCAACACGAGCAATAGACCATAATGGTTTTGTTCGTGGTAATAGATACTATATGTCTAATTATGAACGTGGCTTAACCGTTTTAGATATAACCGATCCAACTACACCTACCGAAGTTGGCTTTTTTGATACTTATACACCAAGTAACAGTGCAAGTTTTAATGGTGCCTGGGGCGTTTACCCATTTTTACCTTCTGGTAATATTTTAGTGAGCGACATTAATAGCGGTTTATACATATTAAAAGACAATGCTAAAGCCTCAACTAAAGGTATGTTCAGCTTTACCAGTAAAAGCACACAAACAGCGCAAGGGACAACAGTAAACTTGTCAGTAGAACGTAACGGTTCAGACTTTACACAAAGCGCATCGGTTAGTTACCAAGTAATCCAAGGTAGTGCGAAACAAGGCACTGATTTTGAGTTAGAAAATAATACCCTCACTTGGGCTGCAAATGACAACACGAACAAAGTGATCAGTATCGTCATTGCAGATGACCCAACAAGTACAGAGTTAGCAGAATCATTCTTTATACGTTTATATAACCCAACGGGTGGTGCTACGCTAGGTTCAAATAATTACAACACGATTAAAATTGATGGACTAATAGACAATGGAACCGGAAGTTTTGAATTTGACCAACAAACTATCGCAGAAAATGTAGATAAATATAACGTAAACGTAAATCGTATTGGCAGTACCGCTGGCAACTTGGCGTTTCAATATCAACTGACTTCTGGAGAAGCTGTTATTGGTAGCGATATGCTTGACGCATCTGGTCAAATATCTTGGGCTGACGGCGAAAGTGATACTAAACAAATTACCTTAACTATTATTAATGACACTGAAGAAGAAGAAAGTGAAAACTTCACCTTAACCTTGTCAAGCGTCGACAACAGTAACCTTGGCAGCAACCCGGAAATTACTTTCACCATTGCTGATGATGATCAAAATACTCCTCCGGTTGTAACACTTGGTGAAAATTTTGAAGTGAATACCGGCCAGATACAAAACTTAACGGCACAAGCCAGTGATATAGACAATGACGCAATGACTTATCTATGGGAACAAACTGCAGGTTCAGATGTATCCCTAACGAATGCCGAAAGCTTGACAGCAAGTTTCACAGCCCCCAATAGCGCTGATTCATTAACATTCAAGTTCACTGCGACAGACTTTAGAGGTAAATCATCACAAAGCAGTATTACGGTTTCAGTTATTGCACTTCCAGCAAATAATGAACCGGTTGTAACACTTGGCGAGAATATTGAAGTAAATACCGGTCAGACTCAAAGCTTAACGGCACAAGCCAGTGACATAGACAATGACGAGATGACTTACCTATGGGAGCAAACGTCAGGTTCAGATGTAATATTTACTAATGCAGATGCTTTAACAGTAAGTTTTACAGCACCTGATAGTGCTGACACCTTAATATTTAAGTTCACTGCAACAGATTCTAGAGGCGCATCAACGGAAAAAAGTATCACTATTTCAGTTGTTTCACCTCCGAATACAGCACCAGTTGTAACACTTAGCGATAACTTTGAAGTAAAGACTACTCAAACAACTAGCTTAATTGCCCAAGCCAGCGACACAGAAAACGACACAATAACTTATCTATGGGAACAAACTTCAGGCCTAGCTGTAACATTGACTAATAGCAATGCATTAACAGCAAGTTTTACCGCTCCAAGTAGTGCTGGCTCATTAACATTTAAATTTACTGCAACAGACGCCCAAGAAGCATCAACTTCAAAAAGCATTACAGTTTCAGTGGTTGCACCGGCAGTAGAGCCGACACCTTCAAAATCAAGTGGAGGCACTGTATTTTGGTTACTATTGATTGCTGTATCATTATTAACTAAAAAAATATCATTAAGTAAATAAAGCTTAGGCAATACAGATAAAAAACATCCGTATTGCCTAACAATTGAACGAACGAAAGAATAATTAGCATTTTTTAAAAATACGTTAGTGACAACAAAATAAAAAATGCTTATACTTCACGCCGCTTTAAGTTGATGTCTCAATTTTAAGCAATAAGAAATGGCCCCTTAGCTCAGTTGGTTAGAGCATCCGACTCATAATCGGCAGGTCCCCTGTTCAAGTCAGGGAGGGGCCACCA
>Ga0209292_1001173_pt1 | contig 32655 bp, 26 predicted proteins | sample GOMGulsemesocosm_2_FD_184634 | JGI IMG/M metagenome (GOLD analysis project Ga0209292, IMG submission 184634) | Methane-oxidizing microbial communities from mesocosms in the Gulf of Mexico - GOM9C Gulf of Mexico (SPAdes) (version 2) | ecosystem: Environmental > Aquatic > Marine > Cold seeps... | reverse complement strand
GGTTAGAAAGAGTGCTAAACATGGAGCATACAGCTCTGTTGCGCTTATTTTTTCAGCCTTGTTGACTGCACTAATAAGCCCTTGGCTTATCCCTCTAATACAGCAACTCTTCACATAGTTTTCAGAAGAGCTTTTCAACTGATCGACCTTTATTCACAGTATGAATGACAATTATAAAAAGACTCAATAATTTGATTTGTTGAGTCTTTCACCTTGAACAACACAAAAAAAAACTATTTTAAACAATGACATAATAAAATAGTGATTTTCAGCTTCCTAGTAAACCTACCCAATTAGACAAATTGCACTACAAAAGCACTATTGCCAGCAGTGATTATAAGCCATAGGATTATCACTAAGATTTATTTAATGTTCACCATTGGCACTATAAAGGCCAAAGTGATGACAAAAATAGAAACTTTCAATTCAACATTCTTGATTTAAGCTTAACTAAATTAACTTAATGGGTAATGAATAAAGTTTTTCAAAATAAGGGGATAATAATGGCGGCAACAGTAAAAATCGAAAATTTAACGGTAAGCCAGTGTCTTTTCGACTTCATCGAATATGAAGCTCTAGCGGGAACCTCGATAAGTTCAAGTCATTTCTGGCAACAATTTTCCAGTATCATAACTGAGTTAAGTCCCCAAAATCAGCAGCTTTTATCAAAGCGTGATGACTTGCAAGCCCGTATTGATAAATACCACCGAGAAAACAAACCACTAGATTTTGTCCACTATAAACAGTTTTTAACTGATATTGATTACCTTGTTCCTCCGGTAGATGACTTTTCTATTAACACCAGTCATGTAGATAATGAATTAGCTCTGATGGCTGGCCCACAATTAGTTGTTCCTATAATGAATGCTCGTTTTGCACTAAACGCCGTTAATGCACGTTGGGGTAGCTTATATGATGCACTTTATGGCACAGATGCGATAAGTAGTGACAATGGCGCAGAGCCAACAAAGGCATACAACCCTATACGTGGTAAAAAAGTTATCGCTTTTGCCAAAGACTTTTTAGACCAAGCGCTTCCACTTGTTACGGGCAGTCATAGTCAAGCGATTAGCTATCATCTAAACGAGCAGCAATTAATGGTAAGTCTGGCTGATGGTCAGCAAAGCCCTTTAAAGAATCCTTCTGCGTTTATTGGCTTTACTGGCAGTATTACTAAGCCAGAGTCGCTAATGCTTGCCCATCATGGCTTACATTTAAACATATTATTTAACAATGAGAGTGCTATTGGTAAAGAAGACTGTGCTGGGATCAGTGACATCATGCTTGAGTCTGCATTAACCACCATTATGGATTGTGAAGATTCAGTGGCAGCGGTTGATGGTAAAGATAAGGTATTGGCTTACCGCAATTGGTTAGGCTTAATGTCAGGTACTTTGTCTGCAACGCTGACTAAAAACGGTCAAACCATTACTCGCACTATGAACGATGACTTAAATGTTCAAACCCTTAATGGCGATAACGTCACAATTAAAGGTCGTAGCTTAATGTTTGTCCGCAATGTTGGTCACTTAATGACGAACAATGCCATTATTGATAGTCATGGTAATGAAGTACCTGAAGGGATTATGGACGCCATGATCACTTCATTGGTTGCCCTACATGACTTAAATGGTAACGGTACTTATAGTAATAGCAGTGAAGGCTCAATTTATATTGTTAAACCTAAAATGCACGGCCCTGAAGAAGTCGCTTTTGCTGATAAATTATTTTCTCGGGTAGAAGCCGCATTATCATTACCCTGTAATACGGTAAAAATGGGCATTATGGATGAAGAAAGACGTACCAGTGTTAACTTAAAAAACTGCATATATGCAGCAAAAAATCGTGTGGTATTTATTAATACCGGGTTTTTAGACAGAACAGGTGATGAAATTCATACTTCGATGATGGCAGGGCCTATGGCTAGAAAGGCGGATATAAAGTTAACACCTTGGATTAGTGCTTATGAAGATAATAATGTCGATGTAGGTCTTGCTTGTGGCTTTAGCCAAAAGGCACAAATAGGTAAAGGCATGTGGCCAATTCCAGACCAAATGTCAAATATGTTAGCCACTAAGATAAATCATGTCGAAGCCGGAGCAAACACGGCTTGGGTGCCTTCACCTACAGCTGCAACGTTACATGCTTTGCATTACCATAGAGTGAATGTATTTGATCTTCAAGCCCAACTGACTCAGCGACCACCTGCCAATATTGATGATATATTGACTATTCCTCTTGCAGTAAACACTAATTGGAGTGAAGCTGAAATTAATGAAGAGCTTGATAATAATTGTCAGGGGATTTTAGGTTATGTTGTTCGCTGGATTGATCATGGTGTTGGCTGCTCTAAAGTCCCTGACATTAACGATGTCGGTTTAATGGAAGATAGAGCCACCCTGCGTATTTCAAGTCAACACATTGCCAACTGGTTAACACATAACATCTGTAATAAAGCGCAAGTACAAGCGAGTTTAGAGAAAATGGCCGCGATTGTAGACAAACAAAATGCTGATGATAGTAGCTATCAAGCGATGAGTGATGACTTTGTCAATAGTATTGCCTTTAAAGCAGCTGCAGCCTTGGTATTTTCAGGTGCTGAGCAACCTAATGGCTATACAGAGCCGCTTCTCCATCAATACCGCTTAGCGAAAAAGCAGCAACAGAGTTAAACTTAGCGAAGCTTGATTAGGTTGTGCTAGATGCGCTTAATTAAATTGTACTCAATTTAAAAACCATTAACCCCTAACAGTAATGTTATGAACGATGACGCTACAGATGATTTTCTGTCGCGTCATTTTTATTTACTTTGATAGGTACCTATCGAATTTAGTAAACTAAATAAGCTAATTGTTACGATTTTTTATATTTTGAAATATAATTTGAAATATTATCTCAGTTTACCGGTTCATATACGTGGACATCTAAATTTATGGCCCCCGAGTAACCCCAAAAGTCTTCTTCGCGATGACCTTTGTCGTCTACCGCGTGTAATAAGCAACTTATCTCAACTTGCTAGCTTAATAAGCAAACAAACATTAAAGTAACAATTGTAACAATTTAGTTGTATTTACGATGTCATGAATAAAAGATGAAGTGTTAGTTAGCACGCAGTAATACAATACAAAAATTCAATGCAGACAAAACTAAAAGGATATGGGCAATGAAATCAGTTAGGTTATTAGTCATTAGTTTTACGTTAACATTCATCGCATTGATGACTGTTTCACCTGCAATTGCCAAACCGGTTATAAACATTAAAAATTTACATGTAAACAATAGCTTTACTGGCTCCTTTACGAGTAATAATAGTGTTAATACTGCCAGTACTGTATCCCGTAAAATATCAACTCAATATGATACCAGCTTCTCGACGGGTCTAATCCTATCAAATCCAACGATATTAAGTGAAAACAAGACTAAAATTGCAATGACAGTTGTTAATCAGTCAAATGAGTTCTTTGCTAGCACAATGATTGTTAGCGACAAAATCAATCAGTTTATTTCGTATTTAACCTCTCCATCGAAGGAAGCCTTTGTAGAACAAAATAAGCCAACATCTAAAACTAAGGTTATAAGAAAAAAATGTAGCAGTAGTACACCAAGTTTTAGCTAAAAGATTTTGATGTTGGTCAATAAGCTTCAGAAAAGATAAACAATTAATGTGTTAACCGGCCCATCAAAGTACTATTTTTATTACCATAGTTTAGTAGTACCTAAACCCCACCTTAGAAAATCAGCCTTCAGCTAAATTTTTTATTTATTAGTTAACCTATTATCATTTAAAAAGTAGTAACTAAAAATACTCTCAGGAGGCATTTTGCGTTACCCTGCTATATCGATTTTATATAGCTTGTTTATCCATGAATAAAATAAAAAAATTCTTTACCGGCTTCCTACTTATCAGTTTATTGGTGCTAGCGACCGCTTTGACTTGGATTTACAGTAAAGTTGATAGCGCCTTACCACTACTTGATGGTAAAAAAACTGTCTTTGGCCTATCTAAAGCCGCGTTTATTGAGAGGGATGAACAAGGAATCGCCACCATCAAAGCACAAAGCAGAACTGATATTTCAGTCGCCTTAGGTTTTGTACATGCGCAAGAGCGTTTCTTTCAAATGGACTTATTAAGACGTAATTCTGCAGGAGAGTTGGCAAGCCTGTTTGGTCCTGTAGCACTTGATTATGACAAAGCCATCCGCAGACATCGCTTCCGCGATAGGGCAAGAACAATCGTTGCACATTTGCCTCAATCGCAACTCGAGCAGCTAAAGGCTTACACTCGAGGTGTAAATCAAGGATTGAAGTTTTTATACTCATCACCTTTTGAATACCTATTATTACAACAAGAGCCCGTGCAGTGGAGTGAAGAAGACTCTATTCTCACTATCTTTAGTATGTACATTGACCTTCAATATCATGATGGTAGTCGCGAGCGTACCCTTGGATTGATGAAGGCTGTTTTATCTGGTGATGTATTTGCTTTTTTAGATCCTAAAGGAAGCATATGGGATGCTGCTATAGATGGTAGTCGACTACACTCATCCCCTATGCCTACTGAAGCTTGGCCTTCAGCTTCAGATTCAGCCGTTAACATAAATGCTATCAATAAAATCAGTACCTCTCTAGCTAGTCATACAGAAGATAAATACCAAGGGGATCATTTACCCGGTTCAAACAGTTGGGCCATTTCAGGTGCATTGACTGCTACTGGTAGTGCCATGTTAGCTAATGATATGCACCTTGGCATTCGTGTTCCTAATACATGGTTTCGTGCCTCATTTGAATACCCTACTGCTGAATTTTCTGATAAGAACATACCTTTAATAGACATTAAAGTTACAGGCGCTACCCTGCCTGGCACCCCCAATATGGTAATAGGAAGTAATGGTGATATTGCCTGGGGCTTTACCAATAGTTATGGTGACTATAGTGACATTATTGTCTTAACAACAAATGAAGATGGAAGGCAATACCTCACTCCTACGGGGTTTAAGGACTTTACCTTTCACAAACAAGTGATTGCTATTAAAGGAAAAGAAGCTCAAGAGATAACTGTGAAGGAAACAATTTGGGGCCCCGTCATTGGTAAAGATCATCAAGGTAAGTCAATTGCTTATCGCTGGGTTGCTCACGATAAAGAAGCAATTAACTTAGCCGCTATGCAATTGGAACAAGCAAAAACGGTTGAGCAAGCCTTTAACATTGCTGCACACTCAGGTATTCCTTCTCAAAATATGCTGGTGGCAGACTCTAACGGTGACATTGGTTGGACAATTATGGGGCCTATACCAAACAAAATTGGAGACACTGGCGAAACACCGGTTTCATGGAGCTCAGGAGAAAATGGCTGGCAGGGCTATTTAACACCCGCCCAATACCCTCGTGTTAAAAACCCAGAAAAACATAAGTTATGGACGGCAAATTCACGTGTTGTTGGTGGTGAGATGCTCGATAAGTTAGGTAATGGTGGTTACGCCCTTGGTGCTAGGTCAAAACAAATTAGCACCCGTTTGCAGACACTAAATCAATTTGATGAACAAGCCTTACTCAACATAGGCTTAGATGATGAAGCTATATTTTTGCAACGTTGGCAACAGTTCCTGCTTGACGAGGTATTAACCAACGAGGTAATCACACAATATAATGACTTCCAACAAATAAAGATATTGTTACAAAGCCCTGAAAAGTTAAGAGCAAGTATCGACTCAGTCAGTTATCGCTTAGTGCGTAACTTCCGAATAAATGTTAGAGATAGTGTTTTTTCACTTTTAAATAAAAGTCTCAAAGATATTGATGAAAATTATAACTTTAAAAGTATAAAACATCAGATTGAAGTACCACTTTGGCAATTGGTTACTGAACAACCTGACAATTTTTTAATGCTAAGTGAAACTAGTTGGCAAAAACTATTTACTCAAGCATTGGCGCTCACTTTATCTGATATGACAACAGAGCAAGACTTACAATCTGCTACCTGGGGACAACAAAATAGCTCAGACATTAAACATCCATTAAGTAGTGCAGCGCCTTTTTTAGGGTATTGGTTAGATATGCCAAGTAAAGCATTAGCTGGAGATAGTTATATGCCAAGAGTACAAGGTAAAACCTTTGGTGCTTCTGAGCGCATGGTCGTATCTCCTGGATATGAAGAGAATGGAATATTTCATATGCCAACTAGTCAGTCAGGTCACCCATGGAGTCCGTATTATGGTAAAGGGCATAGTGACTGGGAGTTGGGTATAGCTTCACCATTTTTACCTGGCGAAACCGTCTATAGGCTGACTTTACTCAGTTACTAGAAAGCTTGAAATAAAACTCTCACAACTAAAATTAAATTAGAGAAAACAATGACAATATTAATTATTTGCTTATTTACATCACTGCTTTTACCGCTACTAGCCAAGGGCCCTGTTGCCTATGCAATGACTAAACTAGGAGGCTACAACAATAATCATCCAAGAGAGCAACAAAGTAAGCTCACTGGCTTTGGTGCTCGCGCACTTGCAGCACATCAAAATGCTTTTGAGTCGGTGATTCTTTTTGCCCCTGCTGTTTTGTTAGCGGTGATAACAAACAATACTGAACCTGTTGTAATAACGCTAGCCGTTGTTCATATCATTGCCAGGGTGTTATACAACATTTTATATTTGTTAAACCTTGGCTTATTAAGATCCATTGTTTGGGCAATAGGCATAGTATGTAGCTTCGCTATAGTTTATCAATGCATTCCTTAACGATGACTGATTAACAAAAAACGTCTAAGGAAACAGTTGACACCATTTGGTTAAGCTAGCTAGAGTAACTACTCGATAAAATAAACCACCAACAATAAAAAGGCAAACCAGTGAGCGAAAAATTAGATTTAAATGAAATACGTCAAGAAATAACTCTTTTAGATCAAGATTTATTAGCCCTTTTTGCTAAGCGCCGTGCGTTAACACTGAATGTGGCAAAGAGTAAGGTACAACAAATTCGTCCTATTCGCGATCAACAACGTGAACAAGAGCTTTTAATACGCTTAATAAAACATGGTAAAAGCTTAGGTTTAGATGCTCATTACGTTACCAGTGTATTTCAAACCATAATCGAAGACTCGGTATTAAACCAGCAAGCTTATTTACAAAGTTTAGCCAACCCCGATATTCAAGTCCCAACCGTAAGTGTTGCCTTCCTTGGTGATAAGGGATCATATAGCTACCTTGCTAGCCATAGATATTTTTCACGCCGAGCAGAAAAAATTATCGAGTCTGGTTGTCAGAGCTTTAATGAAATATTGCAACAGGTGGAATCAGGCCAAGTCGATTATGGTATGTTACCAATAGAAAATACAAGCTCTGGTAGCATCAATGAGGTGTATGACTTATTGCAACATACCAATCTTTCCATTGTGGGTGAAATAACCCAACCAATAGAGCATTGTCTTCTAACCTCAGTAAATACTAGCTTAGATAAAATCAAAACAATTTATGCACATGGTCAACCTTTTGCCCAGTGCAGCAATTTCTTAGATAAACAAAACGGTATTCGTATTGAATATTGTGACAGTACTGCCGATGCTATGGCAAAAGTTGCTGAACTACAAGATGATACTATTGCCGTTATTGGCAGCGAAGAAGGTGGTCACTTGTATCAATTGCATGCTTTAGAGCAATCAATTGCTAACCAAACAGAAAATCACTCACGCTTCATTCTCGTTGCTAGAAAGTCTGTTGATGTGGCTGAGCAGATTCCGGCAAAAACAGCAATTATACTGGCCACAGGACAAAAAGCCGGTGCTTTAGTTGAATGTTTATTAGTGCTGAAAGAAAAAGGTATTAATATGTGTAAACTTGAGTCTCGTCCTATTCAAGGGCGCCCGTGGGAAGAAATGTTTTATATTGATGTAGAGGCAAATTTAAAAAGTTTCGCGCTACAAGAAGCAATTAACGATATAACGCCTTTTACTAATTTTATTAAGGTTTTAGGTTGCTACCCTATTGAACATATCAGCCCTACCAGTGTTCCTAGTAGTAAAATTTAATACAACCTTGATATTTATAGAGATAAGTTCTAAATAGACCCTTTCACCTTGAAACCTCTACTAGCGTATTTAAGGTGAAAGTGTTATAAATAATAGAGTAGTTGTAGCTCTTAGGCCTTTATAATGTCACCTTCATTTATTAAATCTAGTAATCCACAAATATATAACAAAAAAAAATCGCCAAAAGGCTTTTCACTCATTGAGCTAATGATAGCCATTGCAGTTGCTGCCATTATGATCACAATAGCAGTACCTAGCCTTGGCGTCTTCATCGATAAAATGCGCATTGATAATGAAATTAGTCAACTTAATCGCTTGGTGCTATCAGCAAGAAATGGCGCGGTTTCATTTGAACAGAATGTCATTATTTGCCCATTAGACAATGGCGTATGCACAGCGAACTGGCAAAACGAACTTTCAGCCTTTGTTGATAGTAATAATAATGGAACTTTCCTTGCTGCCGATGATGTTCTACTAAAAGTTAAGCCAGCAAACACTACGAATGACGTTATTACCTATGCAGGTCAAGCAAGTATAAGGTTTGCACCTACAGGCGCTTTAACGACCGTTGCTAGTACCTTTTTATATTGCCCAAACAGTGACAAGACACTAGGGCGAGCTATTGTAGTTAGTGGCTTAGGACGCACTTATATAACAACTGATGCAGATCATAACGGTCAAGATGAATTCAGGACAGGTTTACCTGTTATTTGTCCATAACAGTTACCTAATCTTTTGTTAACCTGGTCGAAAAGCATTCAATCAATACCTTGAGTCAATACGTTGAATCAAAGATCGTAATGAATATTAAAAAAAAATCCCCAATTACATGGGGATTTTTTTTAATGCTAGAATAAACTGATATAGTCTATTTCAATTTACCTAAGCAAAGGCTTATCTAGCTGCTTAGCTTTTTCACTTGAAAAACGAACATGTTCTTCAACACACTCTTTTACTTTATATACAGTCTTTAGGTTTTTACTATCGCCTTTTCCAAAGGTCCGGCCCTGCAGGATTTTTCTCGCCTGATTTGGGGTATTAAAACTACCAACGACAAAGCGAATGGCATCACCACCACCACGGTATTCAACAAGACATTTTACCTGCATTTGTTGCCCCAATGCGTCTTCATACATTTGTCGGTGGCTTTTTTCAGCAGCAGCGGTAAATGAAGATAATAAAGTGAAGGCTACAATTGTAGAATTAAAATTAATAAAACTGGAATTTTTCATCATTACTTCTCCCAACAATCTGAGTTAGCAGGGCCTTGCTGCCCTGCTTCATTAATAGTTAAGATATTGCAAGCAGTATCTCTAGTTTGGCTACCTTGTGCTGTGGCGGTTAGAATATAAGTAGCACCATTATTAGCTGTCACCGCACCAATACTATAATTATCACTTTCTGTAATATATGGATCAGCCCCCATCCCCAAGTCAGTCATATCTGCAGTATAACTTCGCCTATCGACAAATAGCTGTTCTTGTAAGTTAGCCAAACGGACCAACTCTCGTTGTGCCTCACCCCGATCTGAATGCACAACAAATTCGGAGTATGAGGGATATACTATTGCAGCTAAAATCCCAACAATAGCCACAACAATCATTAACTCAATCAACGTGAAGCCCTTAATTTTTTTGTCTAAAATTTTATTTTGAGCCATTATTGATTCTCCGTACTATAAAGATAGGTGCGCATAGTTTGTAAAGAGAAATCGACAGGAATAACCTTGTCACCTACAATAATGTCCCCTCTTGCTTTATCTACCGTTGTTGAGTCGCCATCATCTTCAGGCAGCACAATTAAAGTTGGAGATCCTAACCAATCATTGTTTATTTTATAAACCCGAGGATCATTTTCCCGGGTATCGGTAAGTGACAAATTCTTCCTAATACCTAATGCAAGATCTACCGCGTACAACCATCCAGACCCTTCAGGAGGTTTACAATCAACAACAGTTCCATCTGGCGCAGGTGTGTATGTGGTGAAGTATGCAAAGCCTTTAATAACTAAACCAGCTGATGTAGTTTTCTCTCCTGAATCTAACAAATCTATATACCAGCCTGATGTCTTACTCACAGCCCGTTGCAAGGTTTCTTTTTCATGTGTTGTGGTGGTTTTACTAAATGGGTTATAAGTATAATTGTACAGTGCATCTTTGATGACGGTTGTAGGACTAGGGTTTGCTGGTGTCAAACTATCCGAGAATGTTTGTGTAATGATATTACTGTCCTTAATCATATAAAGAGTGTCTGAAGTATCAGTACCTAATGGGTCAGACCTATCTCCAGAGCCAATTAAAACAGCATCATAAGGGATCTCCTGATGAACAGTGATCGTTTTTTTAGTACCGCTAGTATCTTCCACCTCTGTTTCTATAATCTCCGAAATAAGTGTACGTACAATTGTAGGTTCATAGAAGAAGCGTTGATCATCTACGCCACCGCCAAATTCTGCCAACTTAAATACTGAAACATCACTTGTCTTAGCTGTAGGCATATCAATTCTCCAGAGGTTCCCTCCGGTATCACCCGTATATAAGCGATCGATTAAACCGTTACCTGTACTATCAAGTAGGCCTATGCTTGAGGGAATACTATCTACTCCATCAAAACTTGTAATGCCTCCCTCCGCCAATGTACTCCATAGAATTTTCCCTGTTTTAGCATCAAGCATGTAAATCCCTCTGCCTTTGCTATCAGGAGTAGCCACGCCAGTACTATCTTTATTAACATCATAACCACCACCAATAAAAAGTACCGGGCTCGCTGTTGTTGCTGTAGCATTAAGCGCTGAATAACCAATTTTAGGTTGTGACCAAGATTGCCCAAGCTCACCAAAGCCATCTGAGCCACTATGTTTATGCCACATCAACTTAGGACTGTTTGGACTGGTAATGTCAACGGCATAATAAGAGCTGCCTCCACGGCGTAAACCAAAGAAAATCCACGCAGTATCTGAACCGTTAATGATACCGTCACCATCTTTGTCGTCTAAATGAACAGTGATCTCACCATCAATGCCATAAACCTTATTCGATGATGCGTAGTTGTCACGTAGAGGTTTTATATTATCAATAAACTCTGTTGGCATAAATGCCCAGTTTTCCTTTACTGAACTGCCACTATCTTCAAACATGTGCAGGGCACCTGAGTTCGTACCAATAATAATTCGAATACCATTAGGTGTTCCATAGTTAACAACTAAAGGTTTGGAGTGAAGCGGATCTCCAAAAACATCTGCTCGCATATCATCAAATACGCTATCATTATTCTCATCATCAACATCTTCTCCTATCGCCCAAGCAAGCATCTCATCAACGGCTTCACTTTCAATAGAGTCGCCATTTTCATCTAGAAGTCCAGCGACACCTAAATCACCTGCCAAAGTAACTGAACCGGTGTAGGAATTTTCAAGATTCGTTCGGTTAAAAAGAATTAATGCCCCTGGACCATCTTCCATATAGATTGTTCTATCAGTCGGCTCTTTACTATTAAACCACGACACCACTCCGCCTTTGCCAACAATATCGCCATCAACGCTAGGCGACCAATAACTTTGGGCATTTTGACAAAATGAGCTACGATCATTAACTTCACAAATAGCATCAGTACCACCTACACCTGTTATTTTTCCATCTTTAACTTTATATTTTTTTAAATTTCCTTGCCACCTAGCCCCTGTTTGAGGTTCAAACATCGCATAATAAACAGAATCAAGGGTTTGTGTTCTATCAAAGTTGTTTGCCGCAACAGAAGCTGAAGTCAAACTGTCATTAGCTTGAGGTAATTTATTGAGGATACTTATCAAAGCTTGAGTAAGCTCTAAGCCACTATGCGCAGGGAAATATTGACCCTTGCCTTGTCTGGCAGTCTCAGTGAGTAAACCTTTGGCGGCATCAGCACCAGTACTAAAACCAATTGTATGTGTTACTACGGTTTGTTTACCCTCTAGATTAACATTCACATCATATTCACTCATCCAGCCAGCGAGAGCCGGTAAGTAACTATAATCGTTATTATGATTTCCTGAGGGGAAGGATGTACCGGTGAACGTTTTTTCATCATATATAGCGTTACCATCTGCATCATAAACAGGAGTACCATCGCTATCAACTCGTAATACCTTAGTCTTCATTCCCGTAATTTTACTATCGGCTTTAAAATCATTTGTTGGTACGCCATCTGTGATTAATACTATATGAGCAATACTCGAGGCACAGTTGTTAAAGGGGCTATCATATTTTCCATTTATGACTATATCAGAAGCCATAGGAGGAGTGTTTTTTGTGTAATTATATGGGTTCCAAGGATAGTTTATATCATCATCACCAAACTCAACTGGTTCACCAGCAAAATATTGTGATGCTTCATAAACAGATTCACACAGTGGTGTGGCTCCATTAGGCGCTAGTTGATTATTTATAATATCAATTAAGTCAGCTTTATTATCAACAGTCATTTTTTTTATGCCTAAAGCAATACGACCACCATTTCCGCTATCATCACCATCACCAGCATTAAAGTTAAATACTTCTAGGCCAAAATCAACAGAAGGAGTGGTATTTATAACACTACTCATGCTTTTTATAGCGGTATCCATGCGGCTTTCTATGGCAGTGCCAACACTTTGACCATGATACCAACGTAGATACTTAGCCGTATATATAGTGACCAGACCAGAGGAAGACCAATCAACATTCGTTGAAGTTGCTTTATCATCATGAGAGATTGGGGTTTTCTTCGTTCCTAGTTCATTCACTGGATAACCCGAAGCAAAACCATCAGCATTCACAAGAGAGCCTTGGTTAATCACAACACCGCTACTATCAACAATGTAGGCATCATCTTCGCAGTCTATTATTTCAATACCACTAAAGCCGTTATTATCTCGGATTTCTCCCCAAGTTCCAGTCTGACCACTATAAGTATATTCTCGAACTCGACCAGTATAGAAGCCTTCAGTCGCTAAGATTGCTTTTGACGTTTCACAACTATTAACAACTTCTCTAAATCTGCGAGCATCATTATGTACGCTAGGAATTGTGGTGTTATTGTCAATCCCTCCTTTATTGAAATATAAGGCTTCATTGTTATAAGCATGGGCTGAATCTGTTGCAGGGTATGTTTGAGTAGGATCAAATGCTTCCGATACGGTATGGTCCGCATCCATACTGCCAGAAGTATCAAAGATAATAAGTACCTTGGTACTCTTACCTGCCTGTCGAACAACATCACTTATATAAAGGTCAATATCTTCGCTTAACGTTATCCCTGATACCGTGGCGAGTATTAATGCCGACATACTTTTAACTAAAAACTTATTCATCTTTTTATCCCCATGCATTTCATCATTACTCAGCATTTATTTTAATAACTGCTGAGCGATCCCTGAATTAACTTGTACTGTGCTTGTTTTATTTCGACCATATTGTTTAGTCACTTGTACTCTGAGTACGTTACAAGTAAAAACTTGTACCGAAGAGGCTAACCTTGAGTGGGGGCAAGGGTGCTCGAGTACTAATGGATTATTCAATAAACCTATACTTGCAGAAGTGATACTCCCCATGGCATTACTGCTGGTTAAATCAGCAGTAACCACCTTATCAACTCTAAATGTGGTGATAGGTAGGGCAAAATCATTTCTTTGACCAACACCATGCTGAACTTGCCTAAAAATAAGCTCATCCATTGCTCCGAAGGCTTCTTGGTTCGCAACCACTTGCATCTCACTTGCCCCTGACATTTTCATATCTGTGGTAGTGTTTAACATTAATGCAGAGGCTACTGCCGTCAGTGCAATCAAAAAAATTAACGAGACAACTAAAACTACCCCGCGCTGTTTATGACGAGCAATACCAACATAATCTCTACGGTATTCTTGCCTTTGAGAACCTCTATTAGATATTGTCATTAGTTTACTCTCGCGTTATATAACGTTATTGTTGAACTAAAAAGCAAGCGACGATAATTATCATCTGCTGTTAGTGCAAAGTCACCCATTTGATAAGTGCTGGTATTCTCGTATTTATTATCTGGTAAAATACTACGTGCCAGCACATAAACTTTAACAGCTAAAATTCTCGAACCACCTGAATTATCCCATAAGGCGTCGGTCATATTTCCTCCTGATGCAGAAATGTAAGAGTTGATTACGCCATCTCCATTAGTATCAACACCATACATGAAACGAATTACTTCTATACCGTCAACCACTGGGTTAAAGTTCATAGTTAAATTGGCTAGGCGACCTTGCATCAAGGAAGGTACATAATCATTACCAACTTTTTGCTCTCGCACATAATATACATGATGCTGGTATAGCCAAGTACGAGCATTCTCCAATACAGGAATAGCTCCACCTTGATAAATACCACCTGTCGTCATATTAGTATCTAAATAATAATTTCCTGCGACAGGAACTGCCACTGGAGCACCAATAACCCGTTTAAGTTGGATAACATCTGATTGATCTTTAGTTCGAGTTCCTGTGGGGGTAACAAAACAACCTAAAGGATTGGGCGCTGCATCTGTAAGTGTTTGCCCCCAAATTGTTCTAAAGTGCCCAACAGCAAGGGGAAAAGTTCTGTTATTAACACCTCCCCCAACACAATCATTACCAGCCCCTGCTGGAAAATTTAGGAGGTTACTAGTACTGAAACGCCCTGCATAATCCCCCCAGAAATCTTGTCTTAATAAATCATCTGTTAGTACACTAATAGCAAAGCGCCCATTTTCTTGTAACTCACCAAAAGTAGAGGTTTCTGCTGTTGTGGTCCGCATCCCAACAAAAACACTTAAAACCCCTGCAAACAAAACTAACCCAATAGACAAACTGATCATCAGCTCAACAAGGGTGAAGCCCCTCATAGTTTTGTTTGTTACTTTAGCTACTGTGAGAATATTTTTGCTGCGCATATCTACCTATATCCTATTTCATCACTTCCAATAGTGAATTAATTAATAACTTTACTGATTACGGTTTTAGTTAAATGTTGAAGATAAATGCCTGCACCACAACTTGTCGCCTCTTTTGCCCCGTGGCACCGCAGGTATTAATAGCACTATCTGTGGTTGCAGTTTTTGCCTGCCAACTGACAATTACGGTATATTCATTACTATCAACGAGGCTTTGACTGATACAAGCTGCCGCCCCAACTAAGCCACCAACATCTTTTCCATTTAAAGTCACATCCCCCCCCATGAGGGCAAGTTCCCATTCATACATATCATTAGCAATCATAGCTGCAGAGTTGCAACCGGGAGCTACGTTACAACGATCACCAACTGCATCTAATTCACTGCCATAGTCATTACGCGCATATGTGTTTAAAGTTAAGTTAGGACTTGCTAATGGAGCATTAGCTCGCATTCTAGCAATAATATCTTGTGCTAAACTTGAGGCAAGTGAACGCTGCATAGCGTCAAAACTACCTTGTTTAGCAGTTGCTTGCATTGCAACTGCACCGAGTATGCCTGTCACAAGAATAACCAGACCTATAATCACCTCAAGGAAGCTCATCCCTTGTTGTTGTTTTAAGGAAAAGTTTTTTTTGATTTTATTACCCATAGAAAGAACTCCGTAAATGGTTTAATAAAAATAAAAGTAAGTAACTTATTTTTGTAAGGTATCCGTTGAAAGTGTGAAGAGTAGGAAAGCTAGGACAGAAGTTAGAGCATGATGAGGGGGTATAAAACTCAGCGTGGATAACTATCAGTTTGAGACTAGAGAATGACGATACAACAAGCATAACTAACTACCCTACCATTTCCACGGCTATTATATAGCTATACCGAATACATAAATGGAACATAACGCTCCAACAATGTATAAAACAGCACAACTCATTAAGAGTAGCTTTCTAACACTTCATCATTATTTTAATGTGTACAGCGACTACTCACGGTTATAAGCCTGAATTGTAAATCTTATATATTTTAAATATACATGGTTAACAATAAGATACAGGCTAAGATATACAATCCAACCGACAACTGTACATTAACACCATAGTTATAAACTTTGCAACAGGGTGTTAACATAACAAGTTATTTACTTTAACTGGTAAATTAAGACTAGCGTAATTCTGCTGGTACTGCAAATACAATGCTTTCTTCTTTACCTGGGTGTTCTATAACTTCATGACCACCATAGTTTTTTAAAGCTTCTACAACCTGTTTTATAAGTATGGCTGGTGCTGAGGCTCCTGCCGTAACCCCAACTTTATTAACTCCAGACAACCAATTTTCATCAATATCTTTTGCGGTATCAATTAAATAAGATGTAACACCCATTTTACTTGCTAGTTCTTTCAAACGATTGGAGTTAGAGCTATTTTTGGCACCAACAACTAACATGAGCTCGACTTTATCGGCAATTTCACGTACTGCATCTTGTCTATTTTGCGTCGCATAACAAATATCATCTTTACGCGGACCTTCAATTGATGGGAATTTTACTTGGAGCGCAGAAATAACATCCATAGTATCGTCTACGGATAAGGTAGTTTGACTACAAAAATATAACTTCTCGGGATTATTAACCGTTAAATTAGCTACATCGTCAGGGGACTCGACTAAGTAAATACCTGCAGACTCATTGCTGTATTGCCCCATGGTACCTTCTACCTCTGGGTGCCCTGCATGGCCGATCAAAATACATTCTATCCCCTTACGACTGACACGTGATACTTCCATATGAACTTTTGTTACCAATGGGCAGGTTGCATCAAATACTTTTAACTCCCTGGCTTTAGCTTCTTGCCTAACCGCTTTAGATACACCGTGAGCACTGAAAATTACTGTATTATCATCAGGTACTTCATTAAGTTCATCTACAAAGATGGCGCCACGCTTTTTAAGACCGTCGACAACAAACTTATTATGCACAACTTCATGACGAACATAGATAGGTGCACCAAATAAGTCTAAAGCACGTTCAACAATACTGATGGCTCTATCAACACCTGCACAAAAACCACGAGGGTTGGCTAAAATAATTTCCATACCTTTCCTTCAAAATAAACAATAACAAAAGCAGTTTATATTATATCAACGAAACTAAATAATTAGCTATATTTTAACAATCATTGTTTGTAAGTAGCGCTGTTTTATCAAGTAAAGAATAATTCTTAGGAGTCATATAGTGTGGGCAATGAAAAAAGAGAGCAAGGATATCGAAATCCTGCTCTCTTGTAGGTAATTTTACTGTCGTAACTAATTGAGTCCCAGTTTTTTATACTCTTTAGCAACAACTTTACTTGGTAAAGGTATATAACCATCTTTTTCAACGATAGCTTGTCCCGATTTTGATAGGATCATTTTCAAAAATTCTGCTTCCATTGGTGGAAGTGCTTTATTAGGGTGCTTGTTTACATATACGTAAAGGTAACGTGAAAGCGGGTATTTACCTGAGATAGCATTTTCCATATTCGCTTCAATGTAGATATCCCCTTTTTTAGCTAGTGGTAAAGCACGGACCCCCGAAGTACGGTAACCGATGCCTGAATAACCAATACCATTAAGTGAGGCAGAAACCGATTGAACAACTGATGCCGAGCCAGGTTGTTCGTTTACGCTATTTTTAAAGTCACCTTTACATAACGCTTTCTTTTTAAAATAGCCATAAGTCCCTGAAACAGAGTTTCGACCATACAATTGCACATCTTTACCAGTCCATGCTCCAGTCAGACCGAGATCTCCCCAACGGTCAACATCTGTATTCGCGCCACATTTACGGTTATTAGAAAAAACAGCGTCAACTTGCGCAATAGTCAAACCTTTAAGTGGATTATCTTTGTGAACAAAAACCGCTAGCGCGTCAATAGCTACTCTTACTCTAGTAGGTTTGTAACCATAACGTTTCTGAAAAGCTTCAATTTCTCGCATTTTCATTTTACGGCTCATTGGGCCGAGATTTGAGGTTGCTTCAGTTAATGCCGGTGGTGCAGTTGATGAGCCAGCGGCCTGGATTTGTACATTAACATTAGGGTAAGTACGCTTAAAGTCTTCAGCCCAAAAAGTCATCATATTCGCTAAGGTATCAGAGCCGACAGAAGAGACATTGCCAGATATACCACTGACCTTTTGATATTCTGGTAATTGCTCATCAAGAGCTAACGACGAAAAACTTATAAAACTTGATAAACTAATAATACTAATAACTTTCTTTAAACTCATGCTTATCTCCAATAAGAGTTTGATTGATTTAATTGCGACTACTATACGAAGTGAATATGACATTTACATGGAAGTTATATGACACAATTATGACGAACTAGCTGAGCATTATGGTAAAGACTGATGTGTATTGTCTGACAAGGTATTTTTATCAAAATAGATAGAGAATTCACTGCCCTGCCCCCAATGACTCGTAATAACCAACTCTGCTTTGTGGTGATGTAAAACATGCTTTACTATTGCTAAACCAAGCCCTGAGCCGCCAGTATCTCTAGATCTAGATCTATCAATACGATAAAAACGTTCTGTTAAACGATTAACATGCTCTGGCTTAATACCATCACCATTATCTTTCACTGAAAAAATAGCTTTATTATCCATTAATTGCCAACTAACATTAATACAGCCATTCTCAGGTGTATAGGCAATAGCGTTGGATATAAGATTGGCACAGGCGCTTTTGAGTTCGGTTTCAAAACCTAATACATTCACATCAGTGGTAATACTTAAGTTGATTTTGTGTTTCTTGTCTTGATTGAGCCAAGTAACTTCATCAACTAAAGTTCGGATTAGCTGCTCCATATTGACAAGTTGTTTCTCATCTTGGTTATTATTTTCTACTTTTGCTAGGTTAAGTAGCTGTTCAACCAAGCGATCCATTCTAGATACTTGCCCCTCAATAGTTTGAAAAGCTTTTTGCCAATGAGGGCTTAGTGTATCTTGTGAAGATTGAATCATCTCAACATAACCACGAACCACGGTTAAAGGTGTTTTAAGTTCATGTGAGACATTAGCAACAAAATCACGACGCATTTCTTCTAATCGCTGAATGTTTGAGATATCCCTCGCCAATAACAACACATGCTCACTACCGTATGCCATGATACGTATCTCTAGCTGGACATCACTATGAATAGGTGAAAGCAACAAACAAGGTGACTCAAAATTTTCTAGAGCTAAATAGTCAGAAAATTCTGGCGCTCGAAGTAAATTATCAATTCTCAAGGAGAAGTCATCTGGCCAGCGAACTCCCAATAACCGTTGAGCTTTTTTGTTACACCATTCAATAGTAAGCTGTTTAGACAGCATTAACGCAGCATCAGGTAATGCTTCTGCACCATCACGAAAACGACGTATTTTTTCATTCAGTTGCTTTTGTTTATTACGATGCTGCTTAACTTGCCTATATAAACCGTCATATAAATAACCCCAAGCACCACTTGCTTGTGGTGGAGACAGTGCTTTAGATTGCCATAACCAATTAATCAACTTAAACAAATGATGATAATGCCAAACTAACAAAAATAATATGGTAGCAAGCATAACTAACAAGACTGAATCGAATAGCCAGCCAACAAAAGCACTAGCAATTAACAAGGCTAGCAGACGATATATGATATTTCTAAAAGATAAACGGAAATGCATACTGGATTAATTACTTTTTATCATCAACATAGTTACAATGAAACCTGCTTTTTTAATTTACTTGAAAAGCGATAACCAGCTCCGCGCACTGTTTGCACAAAGTCTTCGTGACCTTCACCAGAAATAGCTTTACGCAAGCGCCTAATGTGAACATCTACAGTGCGATCTTCAACGTAAACATTAGTTCCCCAGACATTATCAAGTAACTGTTCTCGAGAATATACTCTTTCAGTGTGTGTCATGAAAAAGTGTAATAACCGGAATTCTGTTGGCCCCAGATCCAAACTGTTACCATTGATAGCAACTCTATGTGCTACAGGGTCCAATTTTAAACCATGAAAATCTACTTCTTCTTCCAATGAGGTAGGTGAAACTCGTCGAATTACCGCTTTTATACGGGCAATAAGCTCTTTAGGAGAGAAAGGTTTAGTGACATAGTCATCAACACCAGCCTCAAAACCTTTTACTTTATCATCTTCATCACTACGGGCTGTTAACATGATTACCGGGATATTTCGGGTGTATTCATTTTGTTTTAATTTTTTTGCTAACGAAACTCCTGTGCCACCGGGCAACATCCAATCGAGTAATATTAAATCAGGATAGGGTTCATGAATTTTTGCTAAAGCCTGGTCAATGTCACAAGCTTCAATCGCATTAAAACCATTTTGTTCTAAGACAAAGCTAATCATTTCCCTAATTGGGGTCTCATCCTCAACCACTAAAATTTTTCGACTCATGTATACATCCTAATAATATGATTAACTGATGTAATCTACTTTTAGATAAAAACAATATAAAAGATTACATTCGATAAGTTATTGTGCAGAAGTTAAGTGACAGTTTTATGACAAAAATAAAATTATCCAGTAAGCATAACGTTTTAGCAAGTTTAAGCGCATAAAAAAGCCGCTAATACTCGCTGTATTAACGGCTAGACTCAACATCAAGTGTTAAAGGTTAAAATTTTTGTTCCATCCCTATAGCAAAGTATTGCCCCTCACTAGATAAAGTATATGTCAAACCATCGTCACCTTTTACTTTATTACCCTTTCTATCTGTATACCATGCATAAACCTTGGTATTTTTACCCAGTTTATAATCAGCGCCAATGCTGATTACATCAGCCCCTGCAAACTCTTGATATTCAACCTTGGCAAGTATTTTACCAATTTTATAAGAAACATTAGCCGCATAGCCTGTTTCAGATTTCCCCGTAGTGACTACTTCCGTATCAACAAACATAGCACCTAAACGTAAATCACCAAACTTATACATACCTGTGATACGTGTATTGGCTAGTGGTTCTGTTGTTGAACCTGAAACATTTGCATCATCAACATATTTAAACTTAACGGGCATATTTTCATCATGAGCAACAGAGAGGAAAAAATCCGTTTTCTTTAAGTTTAAATCACCAAAGAATACACCAATTGAATAAGGGTCATCTGCCTCATGATCATCTGAAATAATATAACTAGTTAACAGTTGAAAGTGCTTAAAAGTAGGTGATTTATAAGTCACTGAATCTGCGACTCGGTTTTCACCGATAAAAAGGTGCTTTAAATCCCCTTCATAATCATTAAATAAATCAAATTTCCCTTGTGATACTTTTAATGTTGTATCTGAACGACCAACCGTAACTTCACCAAAGGTACCTTTCAACCCAACCCACTGGTTACGAGCAGTTAACGTGTCTTTAGTATCATCATTAACGTTGACTTGCCACTCAAGCTTATAAATAGCAGTTAAGCCACTATCTAAATAATATTTACCTTTAACACCAACACGGGAAGCATTACTTTTTAGCTCATTAAAAGATTCACCTTTTTCTTCAGTTGCTTGTAATGAAATATTTAACTTGCCATAAAAGTCGATTACTTCTTTATTTTCTTGTGCCTTAACAGCTTTTTTATCAACGGCAAATGTAGGTAATGCCAATAAAGAGCAAACCGTCATTGCTATACAGCTTTTAACCAGTTTCATAAGTATTCCTAGGTAATTAAATTTCAAATTGTGTGTAAGAGAACTAATAACTGAGTACTTTACAAGACTATTATTACGCTTTTGTTACAAACGTAAGATTATGTTCATAAAAAACACCTACAAATGTCATAGTATCTATTTATTTAAAATAATGTTTCAATTAGATTAATTGTATGATTAACATAATTTTAGACTAATTATTTTATTTTCGCGCACTTTAAAAATGATTTACTAGAATTAACAATAAGCTCCTAATTTCACCTAGAAGATAACTGACATGAAAATAACCAGCATCTCACGTAAGTTGCTAACTAGAGTCCTCTCTGTATATTTTATTTTAACTGTCAGTGTGACTGGCGTTCAAATCATTGCCGAGTACTTTAATACAAAAAGTCATATTAATAGTGAGTTGCTTACGTTACAAAAAACTATTAGTGGTAGCTTAACTCGCGCGGTATGGGAGCTTAACACCCAACAAGCTGTTGATATTTCCGAAGGCTTGATAGCTATTCCTATGATTAAGGGCATCACTGTCACTGATGAGGCCAACAATGTTATTACCCAGCTTGGTGAAATACTATCAATTCCGACCCAATCATCTGAAGACTCTTTTAGTGAACACCAAAGCATAAATTCTTTAACTGAAGGTCTATTTGGTCACTCTTTTCCACTTATTTTTGAGTTTTCTGGACGAACAACCACCGTTGGCACCGTCACTCTACTATCAAGTAATGATGTTATATTTAGCCGTATCGAGGTAGGCATTTATTTCTTAATAGGTAATGCTATTGTCAAAACTACTTTTTTAGTTTTTTTATTTTTATTGGCTTTTACCAAGTTATTAACAGAGCCCTTACAGGAGCTCACAGATCAAATGAAACAACTTGATTTACATGATCCTGAAGCGTCCAAGTTTCATATCATGAACAATGAGAGAAATGAGCTCAATATCCTTGAAGATGCCTATAACAACTTAATTGATGAGCTCGTTGAGTTTAAAGACAAACTTGCGTTGTCTCAGCGAGAAACAACTTTAGCCAATGAAAAACTAGATGAACAAAACTTATTACTTGAGCAAGAGGTTGCTAGAAAAACGTCTACATTAAGTCGTACTTTATTGAGAATGGAAGTACAACAAAAAGAAATGCTAACTCAACAACACCAACTGGAAGAAGAGAACAACCGTCGTCGGAAGACCGAAAGTACACTTATTACCACGAACAAAGATTTAAAAAATACAATTTTGGAGTTAAGCAAAGCACAAGATAGGTTATTAGAAGCAGAAAAAATGTCCTCTTTAGGGCAACTTAGCGCTGAGGTTTCCCATGAGATAAATACCCCTATTGGTATTAGCATTACCTCAACAAGTTACTTAGCTGATATTATCAGTAAACTTCAACAAGATATTAACGCTCAAAAACTTTCCAAGCGCACTATTGATAACTTTATAGGTAATGCACAACATAGTATTGATTTATTATCTAATAACTTGCAAAGGGCTGCAGAATTAATTTCTAGCTTTAAACAGGTTGCTGTAGATCAAACCAATGACAAAGTGAGATTAATCAATCTTGCAAAATACCTTGATGAAATAATTCAATCCATTCACCCCAAATTAAAAAAAACCAATCATAGCATTAAAATTAATTGTGACCCGCATATTGAAATTTTTACGCATCCGGGCGCAATAGCACAAATAGTAATCAATTTAATTATTAACTCGATCATCCATGGCTTTCATAATATAAACCGAGGAGAAATAACGATAGATGTCAGTGTGGAGCAACAAAGATTAGTCTTACTGTATAGAGATAATGGCGCCGGTATTAATAGTGAAGAGCTAGAACAATTGTTTAACCCTTTTTATACCACTCAAGCAGATAAAGGTGGTACAGGCTTAGGCACTCATATCATTAAAAACTTAGCGGTAGATACCCTTAATGGCTCTATTGACGCACACAGTGAACCTGGTGAAGGGTTAAGCTATCGTATGATATTTCCAGACATGCGGTATAGCTAAAAGCTGCTGTCTTAACATTAAAATTCAGGTATGATAATCGCCAAAATACTCCATCATCAGCCTAGGATTTACTTATGTGGTTTAAAAACCTATACTTTTTTGCTTTTACTCGCCCATTTGAATGGTCGGAGCAAGATTTAGAAAAACACTTATCTGAGCACCTTTTTACACCTTTAGGCTCTACAGAAGTATCACATTTTGGTTGGGTAAACGCATTAGGAAAACATGGCGATACAAGTGTTCATAGTGCTAACGGTAATTATTTAATCTGTGCCCGTAAAGAAGAAAAAATGCTGCCGGCTTCCGTTATTAAAGATATGGTGGAAGAAAAAGTTAACTTGCTTGAACTAGAGCAAGGCCGCGGTGCTACCAAAAAAGAAAAAGAACAATTTAAAGAAGATATTACCTTTGAGTTACTCCCTCGTGCTTTTTCTCGGATTACCGATACTCACGCATACATAAGCCCTGTTAATAATATTATTGTCATTAACTCTAGTTCACGCGGTAAAGCAGAAGATTTACTGGCTTTATTACGTAAAGTGCTTGGCACGTTACCCGTCACCAGTTTTGATCCTGATATTTGTGTCGATGAAACGATGACCGATTGGCTAAACGAAAAAAGTTTAGGTGGAAAGTTTACTTTAGGCATGGAAGCTGAATTTAATGCTTTGGGAGATGATGGCGCAGTTGTACGAGTAAAAAATCAAGATTTAATTGGTGAAGAGATTAAAGCGCATTTAGATGCTGATAAATACGTTGTTAAGGTGGCTTTGGAGTGGGATGAGTCATTATCATTTATTCTATGTGATGACTTAGCGATAAAACGAGTTAAGTTTTTTGATGTGATCCATGAACAAAATGATGATATTGATAGTGATGATGTAGTCGCTAAACTTGATGCTGATTTCGCCTTAATGTCAGGAGAACTAAATCGCTTTATCACTGAACTATTGGCTGAATTTTCGATGAAAACTACCGATCCTTTAGAAAAAGATTAAATTAATGTCGTTTTCATTAAGTTTGTTACCTTGTGATGCAAAGATAAAATAAATCAGCTTAAGGCACTTGATTGGATAATAGCTAGCTATTGAGACTGAGAGGAACGTAAACGCGGATTAGTTTAGCCTGCACAAGTGGGCAATAATTTAATGATATTGGTATAACTTAAGCTTGATCCAATTATTAACAAGTGACAAAAGGGCGATATTTTATCGCCCTTTTGTCACTTGTTAATTATTAAAAAAAACCTAAATAAACATTGTTTTGATGGCATCACATTTTTCTTTAAAATCATCAGTGTCCATATAATCAGTATCAGGCAAGATCCCTTTCTTAGTGTAGCTACTTAAAAGAGCTTCTTTGGTCGACTCATTTTTAAATACATTATGATAAATAGCTCCAGCACGAATAAAGTCTAAATAATGTACTTCCTTAGGTAGAACAGTTAAATCGCTCCAACTTTCAGCTAATAAAGTGAATTCCTCAGAAAATCCCCAGCTGCGTGTGATTGCTCCACCTACTCGCCCAGACAATTTAATAATAGCTTGCTGTAAAAAAGTTGGGTTTGCAAAAACATCTGGATGGTTTTCTGCCTCCGTTAAAATGGGTAAAACACCAATATTATGAATCAATGCTGCTAGCGTTATAGTATCTAAAGAAAGTGAAGTATGTTTATGATCCTTTAAATAGTTATCCATCAAGCTAATAGCTACTGATGCAATATCTATTGTTTTAATCCAAGCCTTATTCATATACATAGTGACAACATCATTATGAGAAACAAAAACCTGTTCAATTGCCATTGCCGTTGCAATACTCTTTATTTGCCTTAAACCTATACGGGTTACAGCCTGAGGCACTGTTTCCACTTTAATACTACGCCCTAAAATAGCATTATTTGCAACTTTTAACATACCTAAAGAGAGTGCAGGATCTTGAGCAATAATATCACTCATATGGTTTAGGTTTATATCTGGATCGTCAGCTGCACTTCTTACTTTTAAGGCTACTGCGGGCAGCGTAGGGAGGACTAGGGTGTCTTGTTTTATTTTTTCAGTCAAAATTGTATACAGGGCATTTTCAGTAGCCATAAAATTCACCTTTATTTTTATTGTGCTTATCATTAAAAGTAGCACAATAATTTCAAACTAATACCTTTTTCTTAATATTTTTCAAGCTAATAGCTTGGCTATTCTTCTCATACATAAAAGTAATATTTAGCAAAGCCGAACCCATGGCATTATAAACATTGATCTACATCAAGATTAAGTAAATTACGAATGGTGCTAGTGCCTACAGATTAGTATAATTCGCCGCTAATTTTTTCTTGTACATTTATTCCTTACATTATTTGAGTACTCCATGATAAAACCTGAACTTCTCTCCCCCGCTGGCAGCTTAAAAAACATGCGCTATGCTTTTGCCTATGGTGCAGATGCCGTTTATGCTGGTCAACCGCGATACTCCTTACGTGTTAGGAATAATGAATTCAGTTTAGAAAATATTCAAATAGGCATTAATGAAGCCCACCAGCTTGGCAAAAAATTTTACCTTGTTAATAACATTGCCCCACATAATGGAAAATTAAAAACTTTCCTTAAAGACATTGCCCCGGTTATAGCAATGAAACCAGATGCATTAATCATGTCAGATCCTGGCCTAATTATGTTGGTACGAGAAAACTTTCCTGAGATGCCTATTCATCTTTCAGTACAAGCCAATGCGGTTAATTGGGCGACAGTAAAGTTTTGGCAACAACAAGGCGTAGAACGGGTCATTTTATCAAGAGAGCTTTCTCTAGATGAAATTGAGGATATTCGTTTTCATTGTCCCGAAATGGAATTGGAAGTATTTGTTCATGGTGCACTTTGCATGGCTTATTCCGGCCGTTGTTTATTATCGGGTTATATTAACAAGCGAGATCCAAATCAAGGCACTTGCACTAACTCTTGTCGTTGGAAGTATGACACTCATAAAGCGAAAGAAACCGAAACAGGCGATATCATTGCCGTGAAGCCTGAAGAAGTTGAAATATATACGCCAGAGAAAGAAATTACCATTCCTACTCAAAAACCTATTGATGATGTAATTCTGTTACAAGAACAGGGCCGCCCAGGTGAGTATATGCCGGCATTTGAAGATGAGCATGGTACCTATATCATGAACTCTAAAGATTTAAGAGCAGTTGAGCATGTTGAGCGTTTAGTTAAAATGGGCGTACATTCATTAAAAATTGAAGGTCGTACGAAGTCATTTTATTATTGCGCAAGAACAGCACAAGTCTATGGTAAAGCGATTAATGATGCTATTGCTGAAAAGTCGTTTAATCAACAGTTAAATACTGACCTAGAACATCTTGCACACCGCGGTTACACTGAAGGTTTTTTAAAGCGTCACCGTCCAAGTGATACCCAAAACTATGAGTATGGTTATTCAAAAAGCGATACTCAACAATTTGTTGGTGAAGTTTTAGGGCGCAATAAAGAAACAGGCCTCATAGAGATTGATGTGAAAAACAAATTTCTTACAGGCGACAAACTTGAATTGATGACCCCTACAGGCAATCAAACTTTTACCCTAACGCATATGGTTAATAATAAAACAGGTGAGGTTGTTAGTGATGCCAAGGGTTCAGGCCATAGAGTATCTATTGAGCTTAAGACAGAACTCAAATTAGATTTTGGCATTATCATGCGTTATTTAGACGAGGGGGGCACGACTCGTCACCCTTTCGCACAAAACCAAAAAGACAAATGATCAGTACTAAAAACTGATAAAAACAAGCAAATAAGGGTAGTATTATCATGGCATTAAAAATATTAGACTCATGTATCAACTGTGATATGTGTGATCCTGAATGCCCTAATGATGCCATCACTCTTGGTGTTGATATTTATGAAATAGATGTCGATAAATGCACAGAGTGTCTAGGTCATTACGATAAACCTACCTGCGTCAGTGTTTGTCCTATTGATTGTGTGAAGCCGGATCCTGACCATGTAGAAGATGAAGAAGAACTACTAGCTAAATTTATCAAGATGCATGGCTGAGGTTAAAATCCTCAAACGAATACTATCAAAAAAAAACCTAAAGGGAGGTTCTCTTTAGGGTTCTTGTTAGCATTCAGTCATATAAAGACTCTATATTATTACCTTGTTGGCAGTTCAATATCAGCCAGGAATTCGTCAACTTCATGATTGTTTTTCAATAACATAGCACGAGTTACAATATCTTTCGTCAAATGCGGAGCAAAACGTTCAATAAAATCGTACATGTAAGCACGTAAGAAGCTACCACGCCTAAAACCAATCTTAGTGGTACTTGCTTTAAATAAATGAGCAGCATCAATCACAACGAGATCTTTATCAACGCGCTGATCAATTGCCATTGAAGCAATTACACCTACACCAACCCCTAAACGCACATACGTTTTAATCACGTCGGCATCTGTTGCTGTAAAAGCAATTTTAGGGGTGGCACCTGCAGCATCAAATGCAGCATCAAGCTCAGAACGACCGGTAAAACCAAAAACATAAGTAACAAGTGAATATTTCGCAATATCAGCAATCGTCAAATCTTGCTTTTTAGCCAATGGATGATCAGGTCGAACAATAATACTACGGTTCCAGTGATAACAAGGCAGCATCACTAAATCATTGTATAAATGTAATGATTCGGTTGCTATAGCAAAATCTGCATCACCTTTTGCTGCAGCATCACTTATTTGAGCAGGTGTACCTTGTGACATATGCAAAGAAACTTTACTATATTTTTTTATAAACCCTTGGATTACATCAGGCAAAGCATAACGTGCTTGGGTATGTGTTGTTGCAATACGTAACCTACCCTCGTCTGGTTGAGTATGCTCCCGTGCAACGGCCTTTATCCCTTCAACTTTAGAAAGAATCTGTGTGGCGATATCAATAACATCCTGCCCAGCTTCAGTGACATGAGTTAAGTGCTTGCCACTCCGACCAAAAATTTGTATGCCAAGTTCATCTTCAAGCATCCTTACTTGTTTAGAAATACCAGGCTGCGAGGTAAATAAACTATCTGCGGTAGCAGATACGTTTAAATTATTATTTAAGACTTCAACGATATAGCGTAGTTGTTGTAATTTCATATAAATACTCATGCAGCATTAAAATGCGAGGTTCAATAAGGTTCTTATAGCTAAATAGTATACTTAATCGTACATTTATACCATAATAATTTTTGTTTTTTGTAAATAATGCTCGACATTTTACTTAAACAACGTAAAGATTTTTTTGAACTTAGTTATACGATAAGCAGTAAACATTATTTTTCAACTAAATTGAAGCTAAAATGCAAGTAGCTCTATGCTAAAGATGACATTTTTTGTAGACTGCTTAGTAGTTTATTTTTTCAAGAGTACCTTAGATGATTGCTATTATTGTTGGGTTAATTATTGCCTTAATTGTAATTGTTGTTGTAGTAAGCTCCATTCAGCAACATAAAGAAAAATTAGAAGCCGAAAAACGCATTAAAGTATCGAAACAAAAAGCGATTATTGACGAAAGTGAAGAGTTAATTTTAAATTTAGCCAATTTACCTAGTAACCCTAATGTAGTAAAAATATTAAACCGACGCAGTTTAAATGCAGCTAAGGCGATGCAAGAGCTTATGCCTGAAGTGAAAGGAATTAAAAAGAGGCTTCAAGAATTGAAGTCTCGTTTAAAAGCCTCTGAAGACTTAGCCGACAGCCAAACAGGTGCGGAAGATAACTTTACATTACCGGACAATGAACAACAACTTGTTGCTATTTTACAGTGTATAAAAAAACTACGAGTGGTACTTAAGTCAGAGCAAAGCAAGGGGGCTTTAGATGCCCAAACCTTTACTGCTGAAGATCAACAGTTAGCTGCCATGCAGTTAAAAATTAATATCGAAAGTTTAGTCAAACGTGGTACACAAGCTTTTAATAAAGAAATGCTTGGCTCTGCAAGGCAGTATTTTGAAAAAGCTCTGCAAAGTTTATCGAGTAGTCCTGTTAAAAACGACTACGTCACAACAAGACAAGCAGAAGTAAGCCAACAACTTGACGAGATCACTGACGCATTGAAACACACCAATGCAAAAGATGCCGCGAAAAAAGCCAAAAGCGAAGAAAATGAGTTGGATTTATTATTCCAACCAAAAAAGAAATGGTAAAAAACTATCTGAGCCAGCTTTCGCTGGCTTGTTTTTAAAGCCCCAAAACTGAAATTGCTGTGCAAACAATCAACACCATTAACTTGCCCTCGTTTCTTCGTCGAACGTTAAGAGCAGACACTCTCAAAGCTTATATAAGACAGCTAGGCTGTGACCTAATTCGTATAGGCCGCTCTAGAAATTGGCAACTTAAAGCGAATATCACTCAACTACAGGCTATAGTAAGTTTTATCGAAAACCAAGATGAAGCAAGTTGGTTGTGGTTAGCAAAGCACCTTGAAGGCCAATATAAACACTTAAACCATGAAAACCTATTGATACTAGCAAAGAGTATGGCAAACGTAACCATTTCAGCCTTAATGGCACAAACTGACTGTACCTTAGCGCAGGCAAGAAAAGTATTAGATGAACTCGAAAGTTTAGATTAAAACTGACTAGCGCTAATAACTCAATCCAATAATTGAAAATAATAATCATTTAGGCAAAAAAATAGATACCACTTGGTATCTATTTTTTTTCGATGTTCACGCTAAGACTCACTATTTATCGGCTAATCTGCCTTTTTAGTTTCTTTCTTTGCTGTTGATTTTTTTGCTGCCGGCTTTTTAGCGACTTTCTTTTTCGGCGCCTTTTTCTTCGGGATATCTTCTACCCACTTACCCTCAATGTATTTCGCCGTCCACCCCGTTGCTTTAGGCTTGCCGTCTTCAGTTGGTATTTCAGTCATTACGTACTGTTCTTTCGTTTTTCGACTGTAACGCACTACCGATAAATTCCCTTCGTTATCCTCTGAAGGTGCGTCAGCTAGATAATAGAATTTACTTGATATTCTATCTCTAAACCTTTGCAATTCAGCAACTTTAGGAGCACGAGTTTCTCTTGAGCGAGGGAAAGTATTTGCTGCTAAGAATATTCCTGCAGCACCATCACGTAAGACAAAATGCGCTTCAGATTTCTCACATTCAAGTTCAGGTAACTGAACAGGATCTTCTTTTGGTGGCGCGGCTTCTCCGCTAGCTAATAGCTTGCGGGTATTTTTACATTCTTCATTAGTGCAATCAAAGTACTTACCAAAGCGGCCTGACTTCAACTCCATTGGTGATTCACAACGGTCACAATCCAAAATAGGTCCATCGTAACCTTTAATTTTAAATTCGCCTTTTTCAACTTCAATACCATCACATACCGGATTATTACCACAAACATGCAACTTACGTGTTTCATCAATAAGATAACTGTCCATCGCGGTGCCACATTTATCACAACGACGCATTGCCATTAACGCTTCAGTTTCAGCATCTTCAGCTAAAACACTTTCAGCTTCTTCACCAGCCGTTAAGTTCATGGTTTTTGTACAGCGTTCTTTTGGTGGTAAAGCATAACCAGAGCAACCTAGAAATACACCGGTTTGAGCTGTTCGAATACCCATTTTACGGTTACAGGTAGGGCAATCTATATCAGTTAATACGGGTTCATTATTTTGCATGCCACCATCTTCTGAAGGTTGGTCTGCTTTTGATAAGCTTTTAGTAAAGTTTTTATAAAACTCATCTAAAACCCCCTTCCAATCTGCTGTACCACCTGCAATTTCATCAAGCTCTTGTTCCATGTTCGAGGTAAACTCGTAGCTCATTAACTTTTCAAAGCTACCAGACAAACTATTAGTAACAATTTCGCCCATCTTCTCAGCATAGAAACGCTTTTTATCTAATCGGACATAACCACGATCTTGTATTGTTGAAATAATTGAAGCATACGTTGAAGGTCTGCCAATAGAGCGTTTTTCTAATTCTTTTACTAATGATGCTTCGCCAAAACGAGCAGGTGGTTTAGTAAAGTGCTGACTTGGGTCAATATTGTCTAACGTTAATTTTTCGCCAACTTTTAAATCAGGTAGATGTGTATCATCACCTTTGCTCAATTGTGGATGAACTTTAGTCCAACCATCAAACTGCATTACTCGCCCTTTTGCTTTCAAGTCAAAAGTAGCTGCACTAATGGTTAATGTGCTAACGGTATAACGCGCTGCTGTCATTTGACAAGCAACAAACTGACGCCAAATTAGCTCATAAAGCTTCTTCGCATCCGGTTCAATACCTTCTAGAAATGCAGCCTCAAGTTTAACATTTGATGGACGTATCGCTTCATGCGCTTCTTGAGCTCCAGCCTTAGAGCCATATGTTTTTGCCGTTTCTGGTAAATAATTATCACCAAAACTGTCGCTGATATACTTACGACACATTTCAACAGCATCTTTACTTAAGTTTGTTGAATCGGTACGCATATAAGTAATGTGACCCGCTTCATACAAACGTTGAGCTAAGCCCATGGTACGTTTAACCCCATAGCCAAGTTTAGTACTGGCGGCTTGCTGTAGTGTCGAGGTAATAAACGGTGCTGATGGCGTACTTTTAGACGGTCTATCTTCACGCTTACTAACCGCATAATCAGCTGGATTTAATATGGCTAAAGCTGCGTTAGTCTCTTTTTCAGTGGTTGGTTTAAATGCTTTGCCATTTTCATGGGTAACATCAAGTGCTAATGCTTCACCATCAGATGAATGTGTATCAACTGCTATTTCCCAAAATTCTTTAGGATCAAATGCCTTAATTTCACGCTCTTTTTCAACAACCAATTTTACAGCAACAGATTGAACACGTCCTGCAGATAAACCTCTGGCTACTTTCTTCCATAAAAGTGGGCTGACCATAAAGCCAACCACACGGTCCAAAAAGCGTCTAGCTTGCTGGGCATTAACACCTGGCATGCTTAACTCACCCGGTGTAGAAAACGCTTGTTGAATAGAGCTTTCAGTTATTTCATTAAAAACAACACGGCGGAACTTTTCATCTTCA
>Ga0209292_1001171_pt1 | contig 32673 bp, 27 predicted proteins | sample GOMGulsemesocosm_2_FD_184634 | JGI IMG/M metagenome (GOLD analysis project Ga0209292, IMG submission 184634) | Methane-oxidizing microbial communities from mesocosms in the Gulf of Mexico - GOM9C Gulf of Mexico (SPAdes) (version 2) | ecosystem: Environmental > Aquatic > Marine > Cold seeps... | reverse complement strand
TTGCATTGCGCTTTTTAGTTCCGTTGTAAGAGGGCTTAAATCTGAAGCCGCACCGAAATCACCCAGTAGCGTATTTGCTTGTTCATCAATCATGGTATTGTGCGCATATATGTCGCCGTGACTAACATTGTTTTCATGTAAATGGCGTAAGGTATCCGCCATGCAAATTGCTATGGCGTTGATATTGTTGATACTAAACGATGTACCTTCAACAAAAGTGTCGCGCGTGCACGTTTCTAACGACGGTGGTAAACCTAAGTTTCTAAAATGAGAAGGGATCAACTCCATAACTAAAGCGAGTTGCTCTGCTGACATTATTTTGGCGATGACTTTAATTAAGTTTTTATGTTCACCAGCTTGTAAGCAATTGTTTAACTCATCAATAGGATAACCGTCACTGGTTACTTCACCTTTAAATAACTTTACTGCAATATCATTAGTCGAATGAATTTCTTCAGGCTTTTTCAACCATGTTGCTTGATGAATTACGCCTGAAGCACCTTCTCCTAATTTTTGTTTTAGCTGAAAGTCAGCAGAAGAAACTTGCAACATCTTGTGAGGTTCTTTTTGTGCGTTACTTGCAAGGTTATTACCAGAAAAAGCTAACCATGCTAGTTTGGGTAAGTTAAATAGCCAATCAGGTAGAGAAGTTAGTTGGTTTGCTGATAGGCGTATTAACTCTAATTTTTTACAGTTTTCCATTGTATTAGGGAGTTTTCTTAACAAGTTACCCGCAAGAGCTAACTTCTGTAAGCGAAATAATTCACCTATCGAATTGGGTAAACTACTTAGTTTGTTATCGGTAAGTATTAACCAACGTGTTTGAATCGGCAGTACATTTTCATCAAGAGTATGTAGCTTGTTTGACTTAAAGCTGATCATTTCTAATTTTGGACAGTTAGCTAATATTGCTGGTACTTTTTCAAATTCATTGTTGGTAAGAAAGAGTCTTTTTAATTTTTTTAATCTTGCGAATTCTACTGGCAAATCAGATAAACGATTATTTGATAAATCTAACACTTCAAGTGTGTTAGCTAAAGATAATATCTCTAGCGGAAATTTTAATAAATTTTCACTTAAGGTTAAATGGGTAATGTTGGAGTATTGACCTGAATTGAGTTGCGCTAAAGTATGCACGGTGAACCTATGAATATGCTGAAAAATTGTTGCTATATTACTGGCAAAGTTGCTGCGGCTAAAGCCTATTAATCGTTTACTTGGTAAATTTATCAACTTAATAGATTTTTAGTCATATTTTTCTATAATTATTCTCTAGCCAGATAATAAAATATTGATATAAGGGTATTTATTTTGTCCAAAGACGTAAGTACTTCAAAAATGGGAGCAATGATCTATCCGGTTGTTATTATTTGTGCCCTGCTTTATTTTAGGTATAACTACAGTGTTTTACTTTTTCATACCCTTGCAGAGTTATTTTCAATATTTGTTGGGTTGTTAATGTTAGTAGTAGTATTAAATACCCAGCACTTTGTGAAAAATGACTTTCTTATTTTTTTAGGAATTGGCTATTTTTCTATCTCCGTTCTTGACGCATTGCACGCTTTTACTATTAAAGGTATGCCTTTTTTTAATATAACTGATGGCGAAATTACCATACATTTATGGATTTATAGCCGTATTTTTGAAGCGCTACTTTTATTATTTTCTCCTGTTTTTTTAACTTGCCGTTTGAATATCAAAGTAATGATAATAATAACTAGTGCTTTAGTCGCTTGCATTAGCTTTGCAGCATTTCATTTTGAACAGCCCATAATGTTTGTTGATGGTAAGTTATCTAACTTTAAGATATATGCAGAATTTGTGGTGATTCTGTTGCTAACTTGCGTTATCGGACTTTATTGGAAGAAGCGTCTGATGTTTGAAAGAAATGTTTTCTTCTTTTTAATTTGTTCATTAGTCCTCACTATTTTTGCAGAACTGTGTTTTACCTTGTATGCCAGTTTTAGTGGTACAGCTTTTGTTGTGGGGCATATTTTTAAGTTTTTATCTTTTTGGATGATCTATCAAGCTATTATACAAACCACGTTAAATGAGCCATTGAAGTTGCTAACTATAAGCTCAAACAGTTATGACGCAATACCCAATCCAGCTATCCGTATTGATGAAAAGGGAATTATTGCTCAAGTAAATCGCGCTGCTTTGCTATTAGTGGACGAATCCGTTGAAGAGCTTATTCATCAACCTATTCACCGTTTTTTTCACTCTGAGATTGTAGAAGAAAATATTTGTCCGTTTTGCATCGCCATTAAAGCTGGTAAGAATATTTTGGACGAAGAAGTTTATTTTTCTAAATCTAAACAATGGTACTTGTTATCAATAACCCAGGTTGACCCCTTTAATAAAAAAGGAGGAGTTGTTCAGTCGTTAACTAATATCTCCCATCAAAAGCATCAAGAAGAAGAGTTGCTCAATAACAAAAATTTATTAGAAATACGGGTGAAAGAGCGAACAGAGGAATTAGAGTTCTCTTTTAAAAGGCTAGCTAAAACACAGACAGAGCTAGTAGAGTCAAAAAAAATGGCCTCATTAGGAAGTTTAGTTGCTGGTGTTGCGCATGAAATAAATACTCCTGTTGGTATTTGTGTAACGGCGGCATCAAACCTCTGTGAATTATCTAGCGGTTTAAAAACTGACTTTGAAAACGAACAAATTACTAAAAATGGTTTTGTAAAATATATTGAGCACGCAGAGCAAAATGCGAATCTAATTTTGACTAATTTGTCTAGGGCTGCAGACTTGATTGGCAGTTTCAAACAAGTAGCTGTTGATCAATCAAGTGAAATTTTACGAACCTTCTATTTAAAGGCGTATATTGCCGAAGTTTTAGCGAGTTTATCACCTAAATTTAACCAAAGAGATATAGCAATCAATTTTTCATTGGATAATGATTTTGAAGTACATATTTCGCCAAGTTCAATTTCTCAAATATTGACCAATTTATTAATGAACTCGTTAATCCATGGTTTTGATGATGAAGATAGTGGAGAAATAACTATCACAGTCACTAAAATAAGTGAAACAGTGATTCTTACCTATCAAGACTCAGGTAAAGGAATACCAACAGAGCATTTAAACGAAATTTATGAGCCGTTTTTCACTACTAAACGAGGACAGGGCGGTAGTGGCTTGGGATTAAATATCGTTTATAACTTGGTATATCAGTCGTTAAATGGCTCAATAGTTTGCACAAGCGAACAAAGAAAAACACAGTTTACTATTGAGTTCGCTTGTAAAAAACAGAATATTTAAAATCTTTTTTTAGTATTTATATCTATATTATTTAAATGTAACCATGACTTAACATTGCAATATTAAAAGGTGCGGTGAATAATTACTTACTCCTTACCTTTTTGAAGTAATTAATTTGTCTTTTTTAACCCTGCAATTTGATAGTCCATTTACCACTGCATTACCCGGCGATACCGATACATTAAATTATCCACGGCAAGTTCATGATTTTGCCTATTCACCGGTCATGCCTAAAAAAACACAGAGCCCTGAGTTGGTGGCGGTAAGTGATGACGTTGCGGAGATGTTAGGGGTTAGTTGCTCCCAACAACAAAGTGACGATTTTTTGCAGTTCTTTAGTGGAAATTATGTGCCAGAAAATATATCACCTTATGCGATGTGTTATGGCGGACACCAATTTGGTCATTGGGCAGGACAACTAGGTGATGGTCGTGCTATTAACTTAACGCAAGTAAATACCCATGATCATGGAACCCAAGTATTACAGTTAAAAGGAGCTGGGCCTACGCCTTATTCTCGTACCGCTGATGGCTTAGCTGTATTACGCTCTTCGATTCGAGAGTTTCTTTGTTCAGAGGCTATGTTTCATTTAGGCATACCGACCACTCGAGCACTGAGTTTGTCGTTAACCGGAGATCGTGTGATGCGAGACATGTTTTACGACGGTAACGCTAAAGCTGAATTAGGCGCTGTAGTTTGCCGTGTATCTTCGTCGTTTATGCGCTTTGGTAGTATCGAGTTACCTGCCTATCGCAAAGACAAAGCACTATTAAAACAGTTGGTTGATTATTCTGTTAAGCATGATTTTCCTGAATTGTTAACCAAACATAAAGATAATGAGATAGAACGTTACCTTGCTTGGTTTGACGAAGTTGCTCAACGCACATGTAAGCTGATTATTCATTGGATGCGTGTAGGTTTTGTGCACGGAGTGATGAACACTGACAATATGTCACTCATTGGAGAAACGATAGATTATGGTCCTTATGGCTGGATTGATGATTTTGATTTAAATTGGACGCCGAACACAACTGATGCGCAAGGTAAGCGATATAGTTTTGGCAAACAAGGGGAGATAGGACAGTGGAACTTATTTCAATTGGCTAATGCTATTTATCCTCTCATTGAAGTCTCTACACCTTTAGAAAAAATACTTAATAACTTTGCCAAGCAATACCAACAACAATGGCATGAAATGATGACGCAGAAGTTAGGTTTTCATGCAGAAAATAAAACGATAAATGAGCAGAGCCATAAAGATGATGAGCGATTGTTTCTAGCGTTAGAAAGTTTGCTTAGTGAGGTGGAAACAGATATGACTATTTTCTATCGTTTATTAGCTGATTTTAATTTTGACAGTGAAAACAAAGCCCAAAATACAGCACACTTTAACGACTGTTTTTATCAAACCCAGCCATTAAATTCAGAGTATCAAAAAAGGTTTAGTTTATGGTTGGATAGCTACCACCAGCGTATTCAAGCAGATAATACGAAGCAATCAGCAAGAAAGACGGCGATGAACAAGGTTAACCCTAAATATGTCTTACGAAATTATCTAGCGCAACAAGCAATTACCTTGGCTGAGCAAGGGGATTATAGCCAGTTAAAAGAGCTGCAAAAAGTACTGAAAAAGCCTTATGACGAACAAATTGAGTTTCATCATTTTAGCGAAAAACGACCTGAATGGGCAAGAAACAAAGCCGGTTGTTCAATGTTGTCGTGTAGTTCGTAATATTGAATAAGTAGGATATTATACTGAAGGACTCACCGACAAAGCGTTTCAGGCATTATCGGTGAGGTTTATTATTCTTTTTTAGTTACTTAAAGCACTACTTGGCACACTTGTTGGGCTAATATGCTCAATAGGGTAACAACCTAGTATTTTAATGAAATTGGTAATAGAAGTAATTTCAGTGATAGCTTCTTGCAAGGCCATGCTTTTTAAATTGGCCTCAACATCAATATAAAACATCTCTTCCCAAGGTCTACCTTGAATAGGTCTTGATTCTAACTTGCACATGTTGATACCTTTTTCTTTTAAGATAACAAGGCAATCAACTAACGCACCTGCTTTTTGGCCAGTTGCCAATATTATTGCTGTTTTAGCTGGGATTTGCTCTGCAACATCAATGGTTTTGCGTGCAACTAAAATAAAGCGGCTATGATTTTCGGCCTGATTTGCTATAGATTTCTCTAGTGGATGCAATTTATATAACTGACCACCTTCTTCGCTGCCAATAACTGCTACGCTCTCATCTTGCAACTCAAAAGCTTTTGCCATCGCGTCGGCAGTACTGTCGCAGTATTCAATACGAATATCTTTTTGCTTATCAAGAAAGTTACTACATTGGGTAAAAGGTTGGCCATGTGCATAAATGGTTTTAATTTTGCTTAACTGAGTATTAACTGCTGTTAATAAGCAGTGTTCAATTGGCTGGGTAATTTCACCGACAATAGATAGGTTGGTATGTTGTAGAACGTCATAAACTTCATTAATACTGCCTGAGCTAGTATTTTCGATAGGTAGCACGCCATAATCTACATGGCCAGCCTCAACTTGCTGCATAATTTCGCTAAAGCTTTGACAACCGTATTCATTAATTTTTTCTGCGCGTCGTGAAAAGTAACGATGGCTCGCTAAATAACTGTATGAACCTTTGTCGCCTAAAAACGCTACACTAACCGTTGGTACTTGAATATTCGGGTTAGCAAGTGTTTGCAAATAAGCCTGTTGATTAAGTACCGAGTCTTCAATAATAGTTTGATAAACACTGGTAACATAATGAGCATCTAAGCCTAGTGCCTTACCTTGGTTGATTAAACGAATTAATAGCTCTTGTTCACGCTGCTGGTCGCGAACAGGGCGAATTTGATGTGCCTTACTTTTAGCTACATTGAGAGTGAGAGAGCGGCGTTGAGCAAATAATTCCAGTAATTCTTGGTCTAGTTGGGTTATTTTTTCACGGATTTTATTCAGATCTAGTTCTTCGCTCACAGCACTTCCTACCTATATTTTATGATTTTAGACAATGATTAAAAAAAAGAGCCCCAGTTGTTTTAGTAATGGAAAACGATGAATGCGACTAAAACAAGGTATTTCACAGGGGGATATGACATCACTGTAACGAGGGGGACGAAATTGTACAAGCCTTTATTCGTAAAGGCTTGTACTAAATAATTCTATGTTAGAAAAAGGATAGCTGTTTTAAGGAATACACAGCCAAATAATTGCAAAAGATGAAAGGGTCGCTACGGCCCAGATAATGGAACGCAAAGTGCCTATATTAAACAAATACAATAAGTTATATATGATGCGAGCGATTACATGAATCACGGCTAAAAGTTCGATATTAGCGGTGATAGTTTGTGTGCTAATCGCCAATAATATTGCTGGTGCGAAGATAATGAATGACTCGAAAGCATTTTGATGAGCCGCCAAAGCGCGTGCACCAAAACCGGTAAGTTTAGCTTGTTGTGAACGCGGATGATTATTATCGTAACCGTCGAGTTTATTCATTGCTACTGCAACAGGGCCTTTGGCGAGGTAAGGCAATAATGCAGCGATAAATAAACACCAAATAAGAACTGTCATTTTTTCTCCTAATTATTGTTATTTTAACTGTAAATCATTTTATTAAGCTATTTAGATAAAGGTGATTAATCTTAATAGCTTAATAGCTTAATAGCTTAATAGTGTTAGGGTGTATTTTGTTTTGCCTGGCAAAAATGGCGATGCATTTCCTTGCTCCCAATCTTTATGTCCCATACCATAATAGGGGCTCCAGGGATGACCAGATTGACTAGTTGGCATATGTAAAATTCCAGATTCTTCATGGCCTGGAGATACAACCATACGCTCAGATGCGCCAAAACTTTTGCCTTGAACTCTTGGCATATAGCTGTCACCAGGTAATGGAGTTGCTGGCATATCTAACCATCGACCAATGAAAGGAATTGCTTTACTAATAGGGTGCCCTATATTGCTGGTATTTTGTTGACCCCAAGTGGCTTTAGCTAATTCTTGATTTTGTGTCATGTCGGCAATGGTTGTTGTTAATGCTTTTTCAAAAACACCTTGCCAATTATTCTGCTCAAGCCAAAGGAAATTATCAGGCTGCTCGTTTACCATTTGCCAAAGCGGTATTTCAATTTGATGGCGAATAGTACGCAGTGAAAAGCTATTATCGAGCTCTGTTAAATTGTCGTTGAGTAAACTAAAAACATCATGACGTACATTTAAACGAAAATTATTGATAAGGCGATAAGCTATAGAATCTATACAGGCACACAAATTATCTTGGTTAATAATATTTTTTACTTCTTGCCATGTAGGGTTAATATCAATAGCGGCTTCTGTTAAAACATTCTCAATCAAAAACGTTTGCCATCGCTTTAGAAAAATAGCACGGTCATCGAGCGCAATATCGAGTAAATCTTGTTCTTCAAACTCTTTTTTTGCTAGCAAACCATCACGTATTTGTTGAGCCCTTGCGCCTAAAGCATAACCGCCATTACCAAGTTTTTTTAACATGTCTCCGCCAACTACACGTGCATTGGCTGTCCATAAACGATTATTTATTGGATTTTTTACTTTAGGGTATTCATCGGCAGTTAAATACCCTAACCAATTATTTTTACCATCAGCCCAATGAGTTGGGGTTTCACCAAAATCTGAAGATTTTTTGGGGATAGCGCCCATAATGGTCCAGCCAATATTTCCGTCTTTATCACCAACAACTAAATTTTGCGCTGGAATACCTGACTGTGCTGCTATTAAAAAGGCTTCATCAACATTAGCCGCTTGCTCTAATTGTGTATGGCGAAGGTTTACCGCTTGCATGTCATGAGCAACCCAGCGGTATGCTAATAATTGCTGTTGACTATTGGTGCCAATAACTGGCCCCCAAATAGTTTCTTTTATTGTTATTTCAACAGCCGCTTGTCCGTTAACCGCGATTATTTGTTTGTGTTCAGTAAATTTTTTATAACCATTTGGCGTTAAATATTGGCTTTGGCTTTCATTGGTATCAAGAATGACAACATCGCTCCAGTCGCCATAACTGTTAGTAAACCCCCAAGCAATATTGCCATTACTGCCTGCAATTATATTAGGTGTTCCCGGTAACGTGACCCCTGTAACTTTTATTGGTACATTGTTCGTCGATTGGTATTCAAAGGATGCTCTAAACCAAGTGTTAGGAACACGTACCCCTAAATGCATATCGTTTGCGACTATAGCACTACCGGTTTTGCTTAACTTTCCTGATACCGCCCAGTTATTTGAACCCGGAAATTCTTCGCCTTGATAGTCATTACTTATTTTGGCTGAAACAACTTTTTGCGGCTGTTGGGAGTTTAATGCAGAAGACTGCTGCGCTGTTTCTTCTGATGAAGCTGAAGGCCAAGCACGAGTTGGCATGATGCTAGGCTCAAATTGGCTGCCATCAATAGCGGCATCCCAAATACTACCTTTAGGGTTTAAGAACTTAAAAACATCGTCGCCAAGCATAAGCTTGATATTGCCTAACGTTCTTTCACGATCTCCGCTGGCATATTGTAAATCCATGTACATGCTTAACACGGTTAGAATAGTGTCTTCTTCTTGCCATGCAACAGGTTCTTGTTGTAATAATAAATATTCAAAGGGTGGAGATTGTAGATGGTCAATACCTTGATTTACGCCGCGAGTATATGCCTTCAATAATGCTAAGTCTTCAAGCGGGAGTTGCGATACAATTAAGCGAGCTCGTTCGCGGAATCTATGTTGACGAACTTTTTTATCGTGCCCAAGCGCTTTTTTACCAAATAAACTCGCTAATTCACCCGCAGAATTCCTACGTAATAAATCCATTTGAAAAAAGCGCTCTTGAGCATGAATAAAGCCCGTAGCCACCGCAACATCATTTCGGCCATTGGCTTTGATAGTAACAATACCTTGTAAGTCACGTTCTACAATGGTGGTATTCTCTAAACCTAATAATGTTCTTTTCCCGTCAAGCACAGGTAAAGCACTGTCTATTTGGCTGTAAATCCAAGTACCTAAACTGGCAACCACTAGAAGTGAGATGAGCAAGAAACCGATCAATATGGTTTTAGTGTTTTTCATTGTGGTATAAATTTATTAGAGGCGTTAAGTAACGCTAGATTACCTTAAAATTTATAAAGTTAACATTGCTTAAAAAAACAAACTGCTTAACGACTAAGTAAAGAAGCTCAGTGCTACTTTTTTATTTGTATTTTTCCCGATAGAATAGCGGGAATTTATAGCGATTAATTCAATGCAGGAAATTTCATGTCATCGTTACAAGACCAATTATTAAAGGCTGGGTTATCTACCAAGCAAAAAGCACGGCAAGCAAATAGCGCTCAACGTAAAAAAAATAAGCAAAAGCGTAGCGGTGTTGCGGTTGAGAAAAGTTTACAAGAACAAGTGAAACAAGACTTGGAGAAGGTAAAAAAAGACAAACTCGTTAAAGATACTGCATTAAACGAAGAAAAAAAACAACAGCTTGCTGATAAAGAGAATGTATTGCGCATTCAACAAATTCTTCAACATCATCAAATTAAAGATGCAAAAGGTGAAAGCGAATATAACTACACCTTTAATAATAAAATTAAAAAGTTATTCGTGAATGCCGTAACACACAGAGCACTTGTGAATGGCCGATTAGCATTATGTGGTTTAGCTGAGACAAGTTATTTAGTTACCGCTGAGACTGCTGAGAAAGTGGCAACTTTAGATGCAAAAGTTATTTTAGTACAAAACGACAAGGTTGAGAGTGACGTTGTTGAAGATGATGACCCATATGCAGATTACCAAATCCCTGACGATTTAATATGGTAGTACGCTTTGCGTAGTAGCTTGTTTTGTTAGTTATGTTAAAATCGCGCGCTGTTCAATTATTGTATTTATAAGGTCAGTTTAATACTTACCTTGATGTTTATTATTTTATATAGAGAAGTTATTTTATGTTTATTATTCGCTGGGTCGTTGGCCGTATCATCTTATTGTTAAACTTTGTTTTTTCACCAAGTAGTCCGAAAAGAACTGCTGAATTACAAGCTGACATCGATGATAAAACAAAACATTTAAGTTTGTACCAATTACCTGCTTGCCCATTTTGTGTCAAAGTTCGTCGAGCAATGAAACGTGAAGGTTTGAATATTGATTTGCGTAATATTAATAAAAATGAACAATATAATGATGAACTGGTACGTGAAGGTGGTAAACGAAAAGTACCTTGTTTAAAAATCACAGATGAAAACCAAAAGGTTACTTGGTTATATGAATCTTCAGATGTCGTTACTTATTTACAACAATTCGCACGTTAATCGTTTTAAATATAATTTCCTTTCATAAAAATGAAGCTTTTTTCTATTTCTCGGGTCTATTGATTTATATCGATTGAAACAATTACCTGAGAAGTAGAGCTATGCTGATAAAGTCTCCGCAAAAATCCTCCCTACAAGAATCACAAGTTACCGATCAAAGCGTCTATTTACAGCGCCGTGAAATCATCAAAAAAATGGGCTTTATTGGTGCGGGATCTTTATTATCATCAATTTCCTTTTCTACAAATGCTAAGGGACTAGATTTTTTTTCTTCAACTCCCGAAAAAGTATTTCAACGCCATCCACTAAAATTTACCAGTGATGTTAGTAACCGTTCAGATAAATTAACTCCTGAAGCTAAAGTCACCTCGCACAATAATTTCTACGAATTTGGCACAAGTAAAAGTGATCCGGTAAAAAATGCCCAAGGTTTCAAGGTCGACCCTTGGAAATTAACGATAAGTGGCGAGTGCGATAAACCTTACACTTTAGACTTGGATGACTTAACCAAAACCTTTGATCTTGAAGAGCGAATATACCGAATGAGGTGTGTTGAAGCTTGGTCTATGGTTATTCCTTGGGTAGGTTTTGAACTAGCCAAATTACTGAAAAAAGCGCAACCAAACTCTAGGGCAAATTATGTTGCCTTTGAGACTTTGCATGATCCAGAACAAATGCCAGGGCAAAGCAGTAGAAGAATAGGCGGAGGTATTAATTATCCTTATGTAGAAGGATTGCGTATTGATGAGGCGATGAATCCCTTAACATTGATGAGTGTTGGTTTATACGGTAAAACTTTGCCTGCGCAAAATGGTGCTCCTATCCGTTTAGTCGTGCCATGGAAATATGGTTTTAAAAGTATAAAGTCAATTGTCAGCATTAAATTTGTCGAACACCAACCCGCTTCTACTTGGAATATATTAGCCCCCAATGAATACGGCTTTTATGCGAATGTTAATCCAAAGGTTGACCACCCTAGGTGGAGTCAAGCAAGTGAACGAAGAATAACCTCTGGCGGATTATTTGCTCGTAACCGCATAGATACCTTACCTTTCAATGGCTATGGTGAACAAGTTGCTGATATGTACAAAAACCTTAATTTAAGCAAGAATTTTTAAGTACTATTTATGAAAAAAGATATCGTGTTTATGTCAGCACCCATCAACAACGTTTTAGTAAAACATAAGGTTAAACTTTTTAAGCTGTTTATTCATTTAGCCGCGTTGTTCCCCTTGGTTAATGCTTATTATTTGGCTTTTACAGATCAGTTAGGGGCTGATCCTGTTGAAGCTATTATTCATTTTACCGGTATCGGTGCTTTTAATTTATTATTATTAAGTTTAGCAATAAGCCCAATCAGTAAACGGTTTAAGCTCCCTATATTAGTCAAAGTTCGTCGTTTAATTGGTTTATATAGTTTTACTTATGCGATTTGTCATTTAGCCAATTTTTTAGTCTTCGAAGTGCAGTTTGACTGGGTATTATTTATTAACGAAATAATTAAACGCCCTTATATTACTGTTGGTATGCTAGGGTTAATCATCTTGCTTAGTTTAGCTATTACCTCTATTTCTATGTTGAAAAGACGTATGGGGAAGCGTTGGCAAAAATTACATAACTGGGTATATTTAGCTGTAATTTTAGTGGCTATACATTTTTATTGGTCAGTGAAGTCTGAAATTATTGAACCGAGTATTTATTTTTTTATTACATTAGTTTTATTAAGTGTACGCTTTAAAAAACTTACTCAATTTAAAAAGAAAAAAACTAGTCAGTAAGTGCTGACTAGTTTTACATAGACTTAGGTAAACATTATGGGTTTGCTTGTAAGGTTAATGTTATGCCTGAAGCTGAGCTATAGCCATAAATATCAATGTACCAAGTTCCTGCTCCTGGGTTAGTAAAGTTACAACTTTCATTATTGCCATTTTTATATGGACGACAATCAAATGCAGAAGCTGTTGATTGTGCTCCTTTACGAATGTATAAATCAGCATCACCAGAACCACCTGAAATACTAATAGTCATATCGGCATAGCCTGCTGGTAATACTTGCGTATAGCGCTGCCATTGTCCTTTAGTGACTGAGATATTTGAGAGAGTATCATTAATTGGGTCGTTACCACCTGGCGTGCTTGTTGAGTAACTGCCAGTAAGGCTTAAACCTGAAAAACTAGAATATGCTTTTACGCGAACATAATATGTACCACCGGTAGATGTGCCGGTACAAGACTCGCTGTTACCATTTTTATATGGGCGACAGTCATAACTTGAGTCTGTTGGTGTCGCACCAAATTTCACATACATATCTGCATCACCTGAACCGCCACTGGTAGTAAAACTGATATTAGTTGCACCAGACGGTACGTCCATAGTGTAAACAATATCAGCTCCTGCTGAAGCAGCTAAATTTGTCGCGGCAACACCATTAGTTAATACATTATCGGTTGGATCAGTTGGGTCTGTTCCACCATCAGGACAAGTACCAACACCTACTGCACACCAAGCTGTTTCTACCGCTGTTTTTTCGCTAGCACCATACAAATCTTGTGCTGCCTGTGCTGTTGCTGTTCTTGCACCGGCAAAGTTAGTATTTTGATTCATATATGTGACAAGTGCGCGATAAAATATTTTCTCTGCTTTTGCCATTCCAATACTAGGTACCTGTGCCGTTGATTTATTGCGCGGATGTGTTCCGCCATCAACTAATAATACATATGCTAAATTCGCAATACCTGAATTTCCATGTACGCCACCTTGGTCATTATTATTATTTGGGTTACTTACATAAGGAATACGCTCTGGCCACCAATCTTTAGAATAATTGTCTTTAGTTGGGTTGTCCATGTAACGTAAAGCTTTACCTTGTGTATTATATAAACCATCGCCTAATAGCCAAGATGAACTTGTCGTTCCGTTACGGTAAGCTTCAGCAGAAACGCCTAAAATATCTGACCATGCTTCATTCAATGCCCCAGACGCATTCGCGTATACTAGGTTGGCTGTTTTATCTGTAACACCATGAGTTAATTCATGGCCAATAATATCAAAGTCACTGGTGAAGTCGTTTAATCCACTTGATGCCTGGCCATACATCATTTGTGTGCCAGTCCAATAAGCATTCACTACGCCCATATCTACACTTGAAATTAATGTCATGCCATTATTATCTAAACTGTCACGACCAAATTTGCTTTGATAATAATCATAAACTTTTGATGCTCCGTCATGTGCTCGTTGCGCTGCTGCATTTCCACCACAGCTTTGAGTATTTGTACAGAGTAAAGATCCAGGAGCTGAGCTTGCTGGTCCACCATTTAACGTGTATGTTTTCCAGCTTTTTGAAGAATGAATTTGTGGCTCTCTACTTAGCACTTCAGATGTATTTGCATCAAAATAAATAAAATCACGACCAAAATCTTCGCCACCGTTATCCCAAGATACCTCAACACGATAAGCTAATTTTGTCTCTTCACTCAAAGGTAGGTAAATATAAGCTAATTCTGCTGAGCCGCTAACTTCCCCCATACTTTCTGCTGTAGCGATCGCTTGGTTTTCACCTAAGTTACTGCTGGTACTGTTTAGTGAACTAACACCATTTACACCAGATAATACAGGTGTTGAGGTCGTGGCTAAATTTCCGGTAATACCGTAAATGTCAGCTTGGCTATTTCCTGTACTTAATACTCCTACAGAGCTATTAGCATGCATGATCATACTGGTACCGTACACTTTAATACCGTTAATAGTTTGATCAAAATGAGTATGAGTTTTTCCTAATTCATCTGTCCATTGTCTACGAACCTTAAAGCTTTCGTTTCCAATTACTGTGAATTCATTTTGGCTAGATATTATGTCTGTAAGTGCCTGAACTGCAGTTCCTTGAGTCATACTGCCTAATTCACCAACAACAAAAGACGGAGCGCCATTTGCGGTTTGGTTCTGCACCGTCATTGAAGTAACTTCAGTCGCAGAAGAGCTGAAAGCCGTTGTTGCAAATGATGCAGCGACGATTAATGACAATTTTGTTATTTTGTTATGTTTTTGCATTGAGGGTTCCTATTCTATTTAACTTTGTATCTGCGGTAAGCAGATATTATTTTTATTGTCCCCAAAGCCTTAATTACATTTCGATTTAGCGGCCTGGGTGTTTTTTAGTCAGTCTTTGCTGACAAAACAAACGTAACAGGAAAGTTAATGCATTAACAAAAAATTAATAAAAAATTAACATTACTATTCGTATATAAAACTTTACAGAAGTAGGGTTTTAATAATATATAAAAATCATAGATATTATAATTTTCTTGTATATCAATTATTTGGGTTTTATGTTTTTCTTGAATTTATCTGGAGGAACTAATCATTAAGAATAAATAAATATAAAAAGGCTCATTTGAAGACGAAATTTTTACAGGAAATAATGTGAAGTATGATTTAGTGGGTAAAAATTAATTCATTTCTCAAGTTACTTTTCAGGCTAATAAAACTTACTTTAGCTTTATTATCTAAACTTGAGGTTATGCCTTCAACTAAAAGTAGAATAGTCTGAGTTGGGGTATTTGAACTTTTTGAGGTGATGATGACCGATACTAGTTGTCGCCAGTTACAGCCAACGAAGCCACAAACGCCGCCAAGTTTTAGTGATTGGTAAGTAACTTGAAAATCGGAAGAAGATTTATTGGCAAGTAATTTGATGATTTGCTGCTGCGATTTTACGGCATTAATCGCTATCTCTTCAGGATTGGTTTCAGCCTGAGAAATATTAACAATCGATAAAAGAAGAATAAAAAAGATGAATTTTTTCATAAAATATACTTCCCTTTATCGACTGAGTTTTACATGTGATTATTTATTAAGTACGAGCTGTCACTTCTAATAAGTGATAACCAAATTGAGTCTTTACAGGGCCTTGCACGGTGTTTAGTTCTGCAGAGAAAACAACTTCGTCGAATTCTGGTACCATTTGGCCACGACCAAAAGTACCTAAATCGCCACCTTGCATTTTAGAAGGACAGTTTGAATGAGCTTTTGCAACATCGGCAAAATCTTCACCTGCTTCTATTTGTGCTTTAAGTGCTAAACATTGTTCTTCGGTATCGACTAATAAATGACGTGCTGATGCTTGTGACATGTTGGTTCCAATAAGTTGGTTTACTAAAAAGTTAGCATAAATATGTTAGGTAAACTTTAACTTATCTTTATTGTTAATTAAAGGAATTTTATATGAAGGCGTAATCGTTTTTAAAGAATGATATGTGCTAAGTTAATCGTAATAATTGATTTTCTGGATTTATCCCCAAAATGTACTTACCCAATTTAAAACACCTACGCTATTTACTTGCCCTTCATCAAGAACAAAATTTTCATCGTGCTGCAAACGTCTGTTTCGTCAGCCAGTCAACATTAAGTAGTGCCATCTTGAAGCTAGAGGGACAGCTTAACTGTCAACTTATTGAACGAGACAACAAGTCTTTTATCTTTACAGCACAAGGTCTTGAGGTTGTAAATAGGGCGCGTGAAATTTTGGTTTCAGCCAACGAATTAGTTAATTTTGCAAAACAACAAGGTGATGAGTTCTCTGGTAGGGTTCGCATCGGCTGTATTCCAACTATAGCTCCATTTTTATTGACAGACTTTGTAAACGCAAGCCAAAAAGCCTTGCCGGCATTAGAAATATACTTACGTGAAGATACAACTGAAAATTTGGTCGAAATGCTTAACAATGGTGAAATTGATGTGCTGATTTTAGCGCTACCTATTGCCTTTAATAATTTTCATTGCAAAAAGGTGGGTAAGGATCCTTTTTATATGGCAGGGGAATATTCCTTAATAAATAAATTCAAGCAAACTGAAAGTTATCAAAGCCTTCCCGAAAAAAGTGTCTTTTTATTATCATCTGAGCACTGCTTAACAGAACACGCTGTTTCTGCTTGTCAGCTTGCTGATAAAGCGCGTATTAATCCTTTTTCTGCATCGAGTTTATCAACATTGGTGCAAATGACCTCGCTTCATCAAGGCATTACATTTTTACCTAAAATGGCTATAAATAAAGGCGTTGGCCAAGCTGAAAAATTATGTATTGAAAAACTTGATAAAAACTTCTACAGAGAGATTGGCATGCTTTGGCGGAAAACATCAATGAGAAACTCGTTGTATAACCGATTGGGGACGATTGTTGAAGGTCTTTTAAAATAAATTCAATTTAATTTAAATAATTTAAAACTTTTTTCTTATCCATAGCTACTTCTATATTAACTGACAAACATAAGCGCATATTAATTAAATAATAATAGGAATATACGTGTTCGAACGAAGTGATGAAACACTGGTGAAACAGGCTCTAAGTGGTAAAAAGTCAGCTTGGGTAACCTTGGTAAAGCGTTATGAAAAAAACTTATATAACTACACCTTGCGCATGGTAAGTAATCCGGCTGATGCTATGGATTTAATGCAAGATGTTTTTGTCGCCGTTTTTAGGAACTTATCAACTTTTCGTGGTGACAGCCCTTTTAAAGGTTGGATGTTTAAAATTGCCCATTATCGTTGTATTGAATATTACCGTCGTAAAAAACCAACACAATCGCTTGATGATATAGCTGAACAAGTTGATGAAAGCAGTGATGAATGCCCTGAGTATCATGCTGTATCTGGTCAACAAGCAACGGCTTTACATAGCGCAATGAAAACGTTACCGGTAAATCAAAAGTTGGTGGTTGAATTGAAATTTTTTCAACATTGCACGTTTGATGATATTGCTAAACAGTTAGGAATATCGGTCAACACAGTTAAATCTCGTTTATATAGCGGTTTAGATAAATTAAAAGATCATTTGGAGATTGATTATGTCTGAAGATAAAAAGTTAACCTCAGAAAAGGCTTTTGAGAAATGGCTTGACCGATCAGATCTTGTTGAAGGTGAGCAAAGCCAGCAAGTAGAAAGCAATGCCAATACTCATGAAGAAGCCATTTGGCAAGAGAGGCTAAAGACGGCACAAATAATTGAGCACCAGGTCAGTTTACAAGCTGAACAAGCCGTTCCTCATTGGGATCGTTCTGCAGCTTTTGAAAGTGATAAGTCTCCCTGGTGGCAATGGGGGGGATTGTCCGCAATATCGATGGCATTTTCACTTTTTGCGATGGCACTTGTATTGTTCAAGGTTGAATTAGTGATGAAGGATGATGGGCTGCTATTAACCTTTGCTGGCTCAACGCAACCGAACACCAACCAAGTGAGTTATAGCCAAGAGGAAATCAATGGCTTAGTAGAAAGCAAAGTTAACCAAAAACTACAACGCTTTGCTAGCGAGCAGCAAGTCATTTTAGCTAATTACGTTGCTGATATAAAAGTTAAACAGCAAGACAATAACCTGCAATTAGCTAGTTATTTGATGGGAGCAACTCGAAAAGAGCGCAAAGAAGATATTAGTGATTTTGTGCAATATGTTAATGACCAACGTGCAGATGACTCATTAGATAACAAAATAAAATTTCAGCAACTTGAGAATGAAATTAATTATCAATCTTTAAAAACACAAAGAACTAACTATCAACCTAAAAATATTAAATCACAAGACTCTGGCGGCTTAGGTTCTACAACAAAACCAGCTGCTTGGACTTCAGAGGAGTAATACCATGAAAAAAGTAATGACACTTATCCCAACCGCGTTATTTGTTTTAACTAGCACGCTGACCACAAGCGTAACTTTGGCTGCAGATAATGGTGAATACGCAGCAATGCATAAGCAACTAGATATTATGAGTAATATCATAAAGTCATCAGTAAGTGTGCAAGAAGGCAGAAAAGGTTCAAAAATTACCAGTATAGAAAGTACTTATTTAAAAGGGCAGGGCATTGTATTCACCATTAATTCTAGTTCAGGTAATAATCAATGGGGTAACTTTAATTTTAACTTTACCATGCCTGACTTCCCTGCTGTACCCGTACCACCAATAGCTCCAGTGGCGCCAAGACGAAACTCGCATAATGATGCTGAGTACGAAACACAAATTAATGAATCTGTGGCGCGTAGCATGGAAGAAGCTGCACAAGCATATGAGCATGCTATGGAGTCTTTTGAACATAATCGTGAAGGATATCGTGAACTCCGTGAAGAGCAACGTGATTTATCTTACGAGTTAAGAGATGTAGCACGAGAAAAGCGTGATATCGAATATAAACTGCGTAGAGCTGACGACGAAAACAGAAAAGAACTGCAAGCAGAACTTGAAACATTGAAAAAACAATCGGCGAAACTTGCGGTTAGTCAAAAAGCATTTAAAGAAAGAAGTGAGGTAATGCAAAAGAAACAAAAAGCACAAAAGGCCGAACGAGAGAAAGCACGAGGAAGTTATTATCAAGGGTTAACAGCATCATTAACAGAAACACTTTGCATGTATGGCAATGGCTTGAAGGCTTTACCTAAAACTGAGCATGTAAGTGTTATATTAAAGTCAGCGGGAGACAAACAAGGTCGCCGTTATAAAGACAGTATCTTAGTCTTTAGCAAAAAAGATATTAGCGATTGTTCCGCAGATAAAATTACGGTAGCAAAGCTAACTAAAAAAGGTCAGAACTACCAGTTTTAATTAAATATCAAAAAATATTTAATCAATTTCTCTAGAACTCTTTTGCCACTTTACTCTACATGTAAGTGGCATTTTTTTGTTCTAGCATAAAGTTATTAGATATAAATTAGGTATAATTATTACGTTATTTAAAATTTTGGAAAGCTAACATGTTGTTCTTGTATTTATATCTGGGGTATTTTCTCGTAAAGTTGTATTCGGTCGTTGGCGTTTTATCTCAAGAAAAGATTGCACTGTCAGCCCTGATCTTTTCTATTATAGTTTTTTTTATTTGGTCTTTTATTCCTGTACTGGCTTATTTGTTTGCTAAGTTAATAGGAGCTAAGGGACGATCAAGCGCTAAAGTATTGTTTATAATTGGTGCAAGTACGGCATTAGTAGAAAATGCTTTGTTTTATTTTAATATACTCACGCCTTATCAGGGAGATCAAGGCATGCTGATTGTGATGTGCGTCTTTTTCATAACCCCTTATTTTTCTTTAAAAGGTCCTGATTTATTTGGAAAAAGTAAAAGCGTATAAAACAGCCTAACACAGTAAAGTTAGGTATAAGGCAGCGCAAGATTAAATAATATCCTTTGCGTTTAGACAATATATTCACTTATTCTGCTTGGCTAAACACCATATTTATATAGTCAACCATACCAATAATTTCATTGTTTACGACAACAGAAGCCAAATTAATGCTGAAGCGTTCAAAAAATCTGGCGCAATATCGACCATCCATATTCGTCTTGAACATTGCGCTTATTGGTGGTCATTGCACCTTTTACTAGCACTAATTTATGGTTCATAATTCTTCCTCAACTTTACCTTTTAAACGCTCAGCCTGATGGGGCAAACCTACGGCGTCTTCTACATTTTGTTGATTCATAAAAACCAGCGTGATGGCGAATTATAAATATTATAATACTGATAGAAACAATTACTTTGTCTTGAATCAAAGTAATTGTTTTATTTGAATTTAAGCCTAGCACAACTCTGAAAAAACATTTGAAACTATATAAATGTAATAACAAAATTTTAGTTGAAACGGCTCAAACAAAATGGAGTGATGTCGATATCTGTTGGTTGTTTTGTGATCAGCTGGCCTATTAGTTTTCCTGTAATAGCTCCTTGAGTTAAACCTAAATGCTGATGACCTAAGGCAAGAAAGATATTGTCATGCTTTGGTGCTTGACCAATAACGGGCAATGAATCAGGAAGTGAGGGGCGATGGCCCATCCACTTTTGCCCTTTTTTTGCTGTTTTTGCATTAAATTCAGGTAAAGTAGTAACCACCTGCTGAGCATTTTTAAAAAGCATATCAGCTCGTTTCATATTTGCTTGTTGTTTTAAGCCTGCATATTCAACAGTACCCGCTAACCGCAAGCCATGTGCCATTGGGGTCATAATGAACTTTCGTTCTGCTGAAGCTACTGGGCGTGACAACTGAACTTCATTTTTGCAAGGGGGGAGATCTAAACTATATCCTCGCTCGGCCTCTATGGGTAATGTGTAACCTAAAGATTTTAATAACGTTTTCGACCAAGCTCCGCTCGCAACTACCACTTGGTCAAATATTAAGGTTTCATCTTTTGTCGTTAAGTTAGCGCCACCTCTATTATGACTAATGTGAAGCACCTCTGCTTGCTTGTACTCACAACCTTTACTAAAAGCTAACTTTGCTAGTTGTACGCAAATTTCTTTAGGATCAGCACTATGTCCCACCTCTGTAAAATATAGTGATGCTTGAATGTTTTTACTTAAATTGGGCTCTAATAATAACGTTTGTGGTCGATCTAGTAATAACACACTAATGCCTGCATTTTTATAATGTTCAAAGTAGCGTTTGATCGTTTTTTCTGAACTATTTTCAAAGACTAATAAGCTGCCTTTTAACGTTAATAATGCTTCAGCTTTAGCTTCTTTTAAAAGTGGTTGATAATAGCTAATAGCATTTTTATTGAGTGTTTTTAATGCCGCACTGTTTTTTGAACGTTTATTGGCGAGCATATTCCATATAAATTGGCCAAACCAGGGCAGTGCTTTAGGTAAATATGAAGCCGACAAAGAAACTGGGCCTAAGGGATCTAGTAACAGCTTTGGAAATTGCCATAATAAGTTAGGCTCTGCCAATGGAAATACTTGTTCGGTAGCGAAGTGTCCTGCATTTGCTTTTGAGCAACCTTCTCCAATGCCTGATTTATCGATAAGGGTTACTTGAAAGCCGAGTGACTGTAATTCAAGGGCACAATTAATACCTATAATACCAGCACCAATGACGGCAATGTTTTTATCAGAATTAGAAATATTTAATGTTGTCATGTCTATCTACTTACTTATAGTGATTGTTTATCTACCACGATTAACGTAATAAAAAACCTTGCGGAAAAATGTCGTTTTTATCGACTAAAAATTGATGAATACCGGTGATAAATGCTCTACCACTAATACGTGGGATAACTGCTTCCTTGCCAAAGTAGTCAATTGAATTTTCAATGTTTACGGTCATTTCTCCGCCAGTAATGCTTTCAATGGTGACGTTCTCACCTAGAGATAAGTCTTCTTTAATGGCTAATAAAGCAGAGCGAGCACTTACGCCAGTTCCTGTTGGGGAACGGTCGAGTTCACCTTCTGCAAAAATACAGACATGACGAGAATGAGAGGCTGAACGCGCTGTATTTTCAGAATAAAAAATAACGCCATATAAAAAGCTAAGGTCATTTTCAAGTGGATGTTCTATTTGGTAATCAGCCATTACTGCTTTTTTAATGACTCTTCCTGCGGTTATCAACTCTTGGCTGTTTGATGCATCGCAACTAAGATTTAAATTGTCAGCATTGACAAAGGCATAATATGCACCACCAAAAGCAATATCGTATTTAACTGTGCCTAACCCGCTAACGGTTACTTGTTGGTCGATCGTTTCAACAAAAGCAGGGACGTTATCAAAACTTACTGATAATTGGTTATTAGTTACTTTGGCATAGGCTTTGATAAACCCCGCAGGGGCATCAATGCCGATATATTCACCTTCTTCTGGCAAAGCAATAACCTTGGCTTCAATCGCAACGGATACTACAGCAATAATGCCGTGCCCACACATGCTGGAATAACCTTCATTGTGCATAAATAAAATGCCAAAAGTCGCGTTTTCAGTACATGGTTCGGTAATAATGGCACCGTACATATCGGCATGGCCGCGAGGTTCATACATTAGAAATTGGCGATAACTATCTAAGTTCTTGGTTAAAAACTGGCGTTTTTCTAAAATGGTATTACCGACAATTTCAGGGTAACCACCTGTAATAATTCGTAATGGTTCTCCTTCAGTGTGGGCGTCAATAGTGGTTACTGAAAGATATTTCTCTGAATTAAGCGCTAAGTTTTCATGGGTGAACTGCATAATTTTTTACTCATTATAAAATTAAACCTTGTACATTGATAAGAATTGTATACAATATCCTATGTCAAATCCACTGATACTGTTTGTTTTTTTAAAGCCTTAAATAAGCCTTTGAAAAAAATGAGTTTCGCATGTAAGAAAAAAAGTAATTCTTATAGTAGTGAGTCAAGAATAATGAAAGATGTTAACTGGTAGGCGTGTACCCTGCAGTAACCACCCAATATTTTGATGATATGTCGATTAATTTCGAAGCATCAAAAAGTATAATTGATAGTTTAATTTATGAAGGTGTACACGGAATTATTGCTTTAGATACTATTCCTACACTTGTTCAATGCATTAAATTTTTTGAACAATTAGCGGGTCGTGGTAGTGAAGTCGTTCGTGAACCGCGTTTACCTCTTGCCGGGGAAGAGCGTGCTAGAGTTGAAAAGCTATATAATGAGGCTTTAGCAACACGAATTGATTTGTCGAAATTCAATTTAGTTTAATATTGTTGAGTTGAATGGTTAAGGCCAAAGTCGCATCTACAAGCCCTATACTTGTATGTGAGGCTTTAGCCTTAATCAAACAAAGACGATATTGATAATAAAGGTAGAAAATGATTAAAGGCACGTTTTTTTGTATCGATGCTCATACTTGTGGCAACCCTGTACGACTAGTCACCAGTGGTCACCCTAATTTAAAAGGGCAAACCATGAGTGAAAAACGACAAGATTTTTTAGAGAATCATGATTGGATCCGCCAAGGGCTAATGTTTGAGCCACGCGGTCACGATATGATGTCTGGTGCGTTTTTATATCCGCCTTGCAGTGATAATGCTGATGCATCAATTTTATTTATTGAAACATCAGGCTGTTTACCTATGTGCGGTCACGGCACCATTGGCACTGTAACCTCAGGACTGGAAAGTGGTTTGTTAACACCAAAAGTTGCAGGGAAATTAACGCTTGATGTACCCGCAGGTCAAATAGAAGTGGAGTACAGTTTACAAGGTGAGGCAGGCGAAAGTCAGCGGCATAACAAAGCAGTAAATAAAGTAGATTCAGTAAAAATTTATAATGTTGCTGCCTACTTAGCACACCAAAACATTGAACTTAGTATTGAAGGTTTAGGGCTGTTAACTGTTGATGTTTCTTATGGTGGTAATTATTACGTGATAGTCGAACCACAAGAAAATTTTCCAGGTATTGATCAATGGACAGCAAATGAAATATTGCATTGGAGCCCCATTGTTCGTGCTGCTGCCAGTAAAGTAGTTACCTGTATTCACCCTGAAGACCCAAGTGTAAATGGCGTTTCGCATGTCTTATGGACCGGAAAGCCTAAAAATGAAAATTCAGACGCAGCTAATGCAGTCTTTTATGGTGAAAAAGCGATAGACAGATCGCCATGTGGAACCGGTACTAGCGCGCGCATGGCACAACTTTACGCGAAAGGGCAGTTAAGCTTAGGCGATAGTTTTGTTCATGAAAGTTACATCGGTAGTCAGTTTATCGGGAAAATAGAGCAAATTGTTGAACTTGACTGTGACAGTACATATTCACAAGGTGTGGAAGGTAAAATATCTGCAATAAAGCCTAGCATACAAGGTTGGGCAAAAGTATTTGGTAAAAACTGTATCACGATTGAAGATGATGACCCATATGCTTTTGGTTTTGTTGTTACATAGTCAAAAATTATTAGCTAAAAATAACATTAAGTAGGAATAGATAATGAATATTACCGGAAAAAATTTAATTGCAGGCGAATGGTCTGGCGATACGACTAATGGTTTTTCTGCAATGAATGCCGTTACTAATCAAATAATGAATGATAAATTTGCTGACGCTAGCGAACAAGAAATAGAGCAAGCCATTAATAAAGCAAACCAAGCCTTTTACTCTTATAGCCAATTAAGTGCAGAAAAGCGTGCACAATTTTTGCGTACTATTGGTGAACAAATCCTTGCGTTAGGTGATGATTTGGTTGATATGGCATGTGCGGAAACTGGCTTGCCAGTTATGCGTATTCAAGGTGAACGTGGTCGTACTATCGGACAATTGGGGCTTTTTGCTAACTTATTAGAGCAAGGTGAATATCTACCTGTTGTTGATTTAGCTGATGCAAATCGCCAACCATTACCTAAGCCAGAAACTCGTTTAGGTTACCTGCCACTTGGTGCGGTTGCTGTATTTGCTGCTAGTAACTTCCCTTTAGCATTTTCAACTGCTGGTGGCGATACCGCTTCAGCACTTGCTGCTGGTTGTCCGGTTGTGATGAAAGCACATGCCGCTCACCCAGGAACGGCCGAGTTAGTTGCGCAGGCGATAAATAAAGCGATTGAAATCTGTAATATTGATGCAGGTGTTTTTTCACTGATTCAAGGCAAGAACTACGGTATTTCTAGTCAAATTGTGACACATCCACTCATTAAAGCCGTTGGTTTTACAGGGTCTGAGCGTGTCGGAATGATTTTACAGCGACAAATAAATGAACGTGCAGAGCCAATTCCATTTTATGGTGAACTTGGTAGTGTTAACCCGCAATTTATTTTAGCGAATAAATTGGCTGACGATGCTCAAGAGTTAGCACAAGGATTAGTCGGCTCATTAATGATGGCGCAAGGACAGTTTTGTACGAGCCCTGGAATTTGGGCTTACGTTAGCGATGAAAATACCCCGGTATTTGAAAAATCAGCGGCAGACGCTATCAGTGCTACATCGGCGGGGGTTATGCTGACACCTAGCATGGCGGCTTCATATAATACCGCTATTGCCCAATGGAAAAATATTTCAGGCGTTGAATGTTTAGCTCAAGGTCAGCAAGCAGAAAAAGGCCAAGAACACTTTTGTTCTGCGGCACTATTTGCTACTGATCTAGAAACATTTAAGGCCAATGAAGCATTACATGAAGAAGTCTTTGGTTCGAGTGCTCTTATTATCCGTTGTGAAAATCAAGCGCAGATGATGGAGTTCATAAGTTTACTTAATGGTAGCTTAACAGCAAGTATTCATGCCAGTGAGCAAGATCTTAGCATAGCTAAAAAAATCGCTTTAAGTGCTGCTCATAAAGTAGGTCGTTTAATTTACAATCAAATGCCGACTGGTGTTGAAGTTTGTGCGTCAATGAACCATGGTGGCCCATTCCCAGCTTCTACTCAAATAAGAACTACCTCGGTTGGCAGTGAAGCTATTAAGCGTTTTCAAAGACCTATTTGTTATCAGAATATGCCTGATGAGCTGTTACCAAGTTTACTTAAAAGTTAAGTTTTTTTGAAAAAGCGGTAGATACCAAAGTCATTACATTTGTTCTCAGTCATAGCTTATCAACGTTTTGATAACAAATATAATTTTTACGGTTTTTGAATCGCTTTTACACTTCCAAAAAACGAGTTTAAAAAGCTTAGATTCGGCATTATTGATTTTGAAAAGGTATTAACCATTTCTTTCAATCAATGCCTTGTCTCTAAGTCTTTTAAACCTCGCTGAGTGTGAATAAACTTCTTGGAATTGGTATTATATTTATTAGCCGCTTTTTTTTAGCTGATAAATCTTTATAATGACTGCACACTTTCAAGAGAAGTATTTTATGAGCATAGTTTACAAGACCCGAACGCAGTTAGTTGTTGAAACCCTTAGAGAGAAAATTTTAAGTGGTGAGATTAAAGCTGGGCAACCTCTACGACAAGCAGCGTTAGCAGATGAATTGAATGTTAGCCGTATTCCTGTACGTGAAGCGCTATTGCAACTTGAAGCAGAAGGGTTAGTTTCTTTTGAACCTCATAAAGGTGCTACTGCCACCGAGCTTACTGCCAATCAAGTTGATGAATTATTTGAATTAAGGGCAATGCTCGAAGCTGACTTATTAGCTTCATCAATACCACATATCAGTGATGAAAAACTTGCCGAAGCCACTGAGCTTTTGTCTCGATTAGATAAAGCTTTAGGTAAAGAAAATGCGGCGAATACTTGGAGTGAATTAAACTCTGATTATCATAATTGTTTGTATTCAGGTGCTAATCGACCACAAACTCAAGACTTAGTGAATACCTTAAATAAAAATGCTGATCGTTATATTCGTATGCACTTATTGTGGGCAGGTGGTATTTCTAAGGCAGAGTCGGAGCACAATGAATTATTAGCTTTATGTAAAGCTCGTAATGTTGAAAAGTCAGTTGCCTTACTTAAGCAACATATTCTTGGTTCTCGTGATGAGATCAAAGAATTTTTGAATCAACGAGAATTAACTTCACAATAGCAATAAATAAATCATAGAGGTGAAATTATGTTTACTGCATATTTTCACCTATCGCTCAATTGTTACTTTCCTCATAATTATTATAGCCTCAAGCCTTTTTAATCGTAAATTCAGCTTAAAAGCATAGCTTTATAATCTGTATCAAAACTAAGCATTTATTGACTTTTTCACTGCAAATCATTAGTATTCCCGCGCCGTAAAACCCTGAGTCACTCTTTAATGAGCCAATTAACAATTATTGTTAAATTTTCCTATTATTAGAATACGATCAGGTTATATCTATTTTATTTATTTAATTAATGAGAGTGCAATGTTTGAATTACATGCCAGTAAAGTTTCCAACCTAAAAAATGATGTTCTTTCAGGTTTAACCGTCGCTTTAGCGCTAGTGCCTGAAGCGGTTGCTTTTGCCTTTGTTGCGGGTGTAGATCCTCTTGTTGGTTTATATGCTGCCTTTATGGTGGGATTAATTACCTCTGTTTTTGGCGGACGTCCAGGAATGATTTCTGGTGCTACTGGTGCTATGGCGGTAGTAATGGTGGGCTTAGTTTCTCTTCACGGGGTAGAGTATTTGTTTGCAACTGTGGTTTTAACCGGTGTACTACAGATCTTAGCCGGGGTCTTCAAACTCGGGAAGTTTATCCGCTTGGTACCACACCCGGTGATGCTCGGGTTTGTAAATGGCTTGGCTATTGTTATTTTCTTAGCACAACTAGGACAATTTAAAATAACTAATGCCGCGGGTGAACTAGAATGGATGCAGGGCACTCCACTTTATACGATGGCAGGGTTAATTATTTTAACTATGGCCATTATTCATTTCTTTCCTAAGATAACTACAGCAGTACCTTCGACTCTTGTCGCTATTGTTGTTGTTTCATTCTTAGTTTTTGGTATCAACCTAGACACTAAGCTTGTTGGAGATATTGCTTCAATTGCTGGTGGTTTACCTACTTTTAGCATTCCAAGTGTTCCTTTAGACTGGAATACCTTTAAAATTATATTGCCATTTGCGCTAATATTAGCGGCAATTGGTTTGATTGAGTCTTTATTAACGTTGACACTTATCGATGAATTAACAGGTACTCGTGGCCGTGGCAATAAAGAGTGTATTGCACAAGGAGCGGCTAATACTACTTGTGGATTTTTTGGTGCTATGGGTGGTTGTGCCATGATTGGTCAGTCTATGATTAATGTAAACTCCGGTGGACGAGGTCGAGCATCAGGTATTACTGCAGCGTTAGCACTACTTGGTTTTATTCTCTTTGCTTCAGGGCTGATTGAGCAAATTCCGTTAGCGGCATTAGTTGGCGTAATGTTCATTGTTGTTATTGGTACCTTTGAATGGTCTAGCTTCCGTATATTGAAGAAAGTACCAAAAGCTGATGCCTTTGTGATTATTCTTGTTTCGGGAGTTACTGTTTATTCTGACTTGGCTATTGCTGTTGTTGTTGGTGTGATTGTTTCTGCTTTAGTCTTTGCATGGGAGCATGCAAAACATGTTACTGTGAATCGTTCAATAGATGCCAAGGGCTCAACTGTTTATGATGTAACAGGGCCGTTATTTTTTGGTTCTATTGCGAACTTTTTAGAGCAATTTGATATGGACAAAGACAGTGATGATGTCATTGTTGAATTTAAAAATTCACGAGTCGTTGACCATTCAGCTATTGAAGCTATTGATACTTTAGCTGAGCGTTATTTATCGCGTGGTAAAACCATGCATTTAAGACATTTAAGTCCTGAATGTACGCAATTACTCACTAAAGCGGGCAGTTTAGTTGAAATTAATGTCATTGAAGACCCTGATTATCATATCGTTACTGATAAATTAGCGTAAACAAATATGAGTCTATACGTTATGATTAATGTATAGGCTTTTTTAATTTGGCTGAAGGTTTATATGCAATTAGAATTTTTTGATGTTCCGAGCCCTTGTGTTGGCATTTGTCAGTCTGACGAAAAAGGCAATTGCCTTGGTTGTTATCGCACGCGAGAAGAACGACAAAGTTGGATAAACTTAACGACCGATGACAAGCAAAAGGTGATCAAGCGTTGTCTTCAGCGCAAAAAGCGAAAAAATGCAGCGCCAAAAATTAAAGTCAGTGAAGTTGCTGTAATTGAGCAACAGCCTTCATTACTTGACGCTAAAGACAAAAATAAACTTAAGACATCGGATGATCTCGATTTTGGTGATTTCGAACTTTAAGCTTAATTGAAACCCGTAATTGATTTTATTCCATTAAAATATCCCTACATTACCCTCTGCAGTTAAACTGCACCTCTTAAATACACTCTTTAAATAAATTAGCTTAATAACAAAAATGTTATATACCTTATGCCATCTACAAAACCATTCAACGTAAATGTATTGCCATTGAACGTAATTTTTTAGGCTAAACTTGCTGTATTGGCCAATTCATTTTAAGGTGACTTAATCCCTAAATAATAAGAACCTGCACAGGAAGCATTTCATGCCTATTAAGCAAAATATTGCCCCAACGTTGATAGCCGTTGGCGTATCTATAGCGTTATCTGGTTGTTTACAGTCAGAGCAACAAGATCCAAAAGTTTCTATCAATAAAAATCCATTTCCTAGTACTTATCAACCACTTCCAAAGGAAACGACATTAATCAGAAATACTACCGTTTTAATTGGTAATGGTGAGCGACTTGATAATGCAGATGTTCTTATGGTTGATGGTAAAATTTCTCAAGTCGGGAAAAGTTTATCTTCTGCAGGTGCTGTTGAAATCGATGGTACAGGTAAATGGGTTACTCCTGGTGTTATTGACGTGCATTCTCACTTAGGTGTTTACCCAAGCCCTTCTGCAGAATCTCATTCTGATGGTAATGAAATGACTTCACCTAATACTTCAGAAGTTTGGTCAGAGCATAGTGTTTGGCCACAAGATCCAGGCTTCAACGCTGCACGTGCTGGCGGTGTAACAACCATGCAAATTCTGCCAGGTTCTGCCAATTTATTTGGCGGTCGTGGTGTAACACTTCGTAATGTATCAAGCCATACAATGCAGGGAATGAAATTTCCAGAAGCACCTTACGGTTTGAAAATGGCTTGTGGTGAAAACCCTAAACGAGTTTATGGTAGCCGTAAAGTTTTACCATCAACCCGAATGGGTAATATGGCGGGTTACCGTATGGCTTGGGCTGAAGCTACAGAATATAAAAATGCCTGGGAAAAATATGACCGTGATTACGCTGCAGGCAAGAACCCGTTAGCACCGGCTCGCGATCTAGAGCTTGATACTCTTAAAGGCGTTCTTGATGGTGATATTTTAATTCATAATCATTGTTACAAAGCAGAAGAAATGGCAATGATGATTGATCTTGGTAAAGAGTTTAATTACAAATCTGGCACCTTCCATCATGCCATCGAAGGTTACAAAATTGCTGACTTATTAGCTGAAAATGGTAATTGTGCTGCAATGTGGCCAGATTGGTGGGGCTTCAAGATGGAAGCTTATGACATGATCCAAGAGAATGTTGCGGTTGTAAACGCGGTTAAAAACTCATGTGCGATTGTTCATTCAGACTCAAGTAGTACGATACAACGTTTAAATCAAGAAGCCGGAAAAGTAATGTATCGTGCCAATGAAAATGGCTTTGCTTTAAAACCAGCTGAAGCTATTCGTTGGATCACCTTGAACGCCGCTAAATCTCTAGGCATTGATGATAAAACGGGTAGTTTAGAAAATGGTAAAAATGCCGATTTAGTGTTATGGAATCAAAGCCCATTCAGTGTATACGCACAAGCTGAACAAGTATTTATAGATGGCGCAAAAGTATATGACAGGTTTGATGAAAAATACCAAGCTAAAAGTGACTTTATGCTAGGGCAAGCGGCAATACCGGCTGCAACAGTTAAGGAAGGAAAGTAATCATGAAAAATATCAAACTATTTAAAGCTTCTTTAGTGGCACTTGCCTTATCAGCAGTTAGCAATGTAAATGCTGAAAGCTTAGCTATTACCAACGCTACTGTGCATACCGTGACTGAGCAGGGAGTATTGACTAATGCAACAGTTGTTATTGATAACGGTAAAATTATTGCGATCAACCCAGAAAAAGTCGTTGCTGATGTAACTTATGATGCCATGGGAAAAATATTGACGCCGGGCTTAATTGGTTCTATGAATTCATTAGGTTTAGTAGAAGTTGGAGCGGTATCAAGAACCCGTGACGCTAGAGATAAAAAAGCAGATATTACCTTTGATGCTTCAATTGCCTTTAATCCTCGTTCTACTGTGGTTCCATATACCCGTAAAGGTGGCATAACAAGTAATGTCACTGTGCCAAGTGGCGGCGATAGCATGTTCAAAGGACAAACCTTTGTTGCCGATTTATCAGGCGAATTTAACAGTGTTTATATTAAAGAAAATGCCGTTATTATTGATTTAGGTGCTAAAAGCAGTGGCTCACGTGCATTGAGTTTGCAAAAACTAACCTATAAACTTGAAGATGCACAAAAAGCTTTAAAAAAGGCGGCCGAAGAAGAGCAGAAAGCGAAAAAAGATGAAAAAGGTGGTGATAAGAAAAAGCCAGCTAAGGAGCCTAAACGTGATGAAAAAATTATCAATGCGTTATTATCGGGTGAAAAACCATTAATTGCTTATGCTGACCGTGCTACCGATTTACTTGAATTATTGAAAATTAAAGCTGAATTTAATCTTGATTTAGTGATTGCTGGCGGAGCAGATGCTATTTTGATTAGCGACCAGTTAGCAAAAGCTGAGGTACCTGTAATTTTTGGTGCTTTAGATAATTTACCTAGCAGCTTTGACTCATTACATTCGTCTTTAAATAACACGGCAAAATTAACCCAAGCTGGTATCACCGTAGCTTTAGCTATAAACGATGCACATAATTTATATCAGTTACGCTTTGAAGCAGGTAATGCTGTGGCAAATGGCTTAACTAAAGCACAAGCTTTAGCTTCTGTTACCGCAAACGTTGCCGATGTTTTCAATATTGATGCAGGAAGAGTCGCAGTAGGTAAAAGAGCCGACTTAGTATTATGGAGTGCTGACCCATTCGAGCTTAGCTCAAAAGTTGACAAAATGTGGATTAACGGAACTGAGCGCACAACGCAAAGTCGTCATGATGAGCTCCGTAAACGTTATACAACAAACAGTGATTTGCCAAGAGCTTATACTAAGTAATTGATAACACGTTAGTAGCGTATTTATAAAATACTAACTTTAAAGCACTAAACAAGTTTTTGTTTAGTGCTTTTTTATGTTCAGGATGAACGGTATGTCATGGTCACATGGATGTGAATAAATGACGAATATTCAGGATGAACGGTATGTCATGGTCACATGGATATGAAGGAATGATGAATGTTAAGGTGCCTTTCTCAGGCACCTTGCCTTTCAAAACAATGTAAATTCTTATACGACAATGTTAAGCCTACTTGCTCTAGTAAACACATTTAATAACTAGAGCCATGCACGTTGCGTTAGAAAATAACCACGTCTAAATTTAAATACCAACAACTATATTGAAGTAAAAGTAAGATGAATACTTTTAAGCTTTCCAACAGATGATTCTTGCCTTACTATGCTTTTTTATTTTTCTAATTTATCGCTGGGAATGTGATGACAAAAATAATTGTTGAAAATGAATTTGGTCACATTAAGCAAGTGTCAGTGAATGAACAAGTATCAGTGTTAGAAGTAAAGCATACAAATTGTACCGCGAAAGTTAGTTTATATGGAGGGCAAGTACTTGCATGGCAGCCCACATATCAGCAACCTATCTTTTGGTTAAGTGACGATGCTGTTTTCAAAGAAGGTACAGCAATACGTGGAGGTATTCCTTTGTGTTGGCCATGGTTTGG
>Ga0209292_1001164_pt1 | contig 32795 bp, 17 predicted proteins | sample GOMGulsemesocosm_2_FD_184634 | JGI IMG/M metagenome (GOLD analysis project Ga0209292, IMG submission 184634) | Methane-oxidizing microbial communities from mesocosms in the Gulf of Mexico - GOM9C Gulf of Mexico (SPAdes) (version 2) | ecosystem: Environmental > Aquatic > Marine > Cold seeps... | reverse complement strand
AACAGTAATGATATCTGTGGTTTCAACAGGCGTAAGTTCTTTTTGGCTAGTAGGTTCAGTGATAACTTCAGTGTTAACATTTTCTGTGCAAGCAGCTAAAAAAATCACGACTACGCAATATGCAAAAAGCAGCGCTAATTTCATCAACGTTCTCCAGTTAACATAAATTGATATTTAAAATTATTGCGGGTAACCATTTCAGCTATTAAGCAATGGCTTTGAGGTATTCAAAAAATATTCTGACTAAGCGCTAATACGCTTAGTCAGAAATTATATTTATTGTTGGTAGTTAAAACTTGCCTTAAGTTTTATTTGATCAAGAGAAGTGCCCAGTAATACTTCAAATTCGCCGGCTTCAGCCAACCAGTTATTACTGCTGACATCCCAAAAGGATAAATCACGTTTATTTAGTGAAATACTGACTTGTTTGCTTTCACCAGGGGCTAAATAAACCTTAGCAAACCCTTTCAGTTCTTTTGCTGGTCTATCAACACTGGACTCAACATCATGAAGGTATAATTGCACTACTTCAGCGCCAGCCACTTTACCGGTATTTTTAACCGTTGCCGTCACCGTTATTCTTTCATCAGCAGAAATTTTTGATGACGATAAAGTAATATCAGTGAGTGCGAAATCGGTATATGAAAGGCCGTGACCAAAGGCAAAGGTTGGTTTAATGTTTTGCTGCTCAAACCAGCGATAACCAATGAATACCCCTTCTGTGTATAAACTTTCAGTAGCGTTATAATCATTCAAGGCAATCGGCGCAGTATCCTCTAGCCGTGCAGGTAAAGTAATTGGCATTTTACCACTTGGGTTAATATCACCCGTTAAAATATCAGCAAACGCATGCCCTGCTTCCATACCACCATACCAACCCCAAACGATTGCATTAGCTTTTTCTGCCCAAGGCATTTCTACCGCCGAGCCAGCAACGAGAAACACTACAGTTTTTTCATTAGCAGCAATTAACTTACTAATAATTTCATCTTGTGAGTTAGGCAGTTTCATATCGGATCTGTCAATAGATTCTCTATCATCTCCATGACTTAAGCCGCCAAAGTAGATAACCGCATCAGCCGCTTTTGCTGCAGCGATATAGTCAGCCTCACTGGTAAATAATTCACCCGGCGCATTCCATCCTAAAGTGAAGTATTCACTGCCATCATAGTCAATTTCAAAGGTATAACTTTCACCGGCAGTTAGTTTTATATCATGAGTTAATGTTTGTTCAGTAATAGCTGAATCACTGCTAAGCTGATGAGTAATTACCGTATCATTATTAATTTTTAGGGTAAAATTACCGCGTGCTTCAACCTTCAACTTATGCAAGCCTGTGGTTAACGGTTTGATCTTTGCCGCCATGGTAATATGCTGAGTTTGACCTGGCTGCTTAGCTTTAAATTTGGAATCCACTATCCAAGATTGTTCAGTTAAGTTCTCTCGTGCTGACTCGGCAAAATAAGATATGTTCCAAGCAGGAGTACCGGTCCAGTGGCGACTTTCAACATAATCACTGGCAATAGCCCCTAACTCACTGCTACGTGCCCTCATCACTGTGATATTTACATCATCAGCAAATTTTGCTTTTAAACCTTGTAAGGGTGTTACTTCATATAAAGATTTTACTTCTGAAGAGCCGCCACCTGTGCCATGGGCTTTATCGGCATTAGGACCAAGTACTAGGATATTTTTAATGTGGTTTTTATCAAGTGGCAACACTGATTTTTCACCAACGCTATCATTTTTTAATAACACGACCCCTTCGGTAGCTATTTTACGTGCCGCCGCTTGATGGTCTTTGGTATTTCTTGAGCCTGGAAGGCGATTTTCATCATACATACCTATACTGTGCTGCACTCTTAAAATACGTCTCGCTTTTTCATCGGCGACAGATTCAGGAATTTTACCCGCTTCGATCATTGCTAAAAAAGGTTTAGCTAAAAAGTAATCTTGATAATCAGCTACATCGGTACCCATTTCTAAATCTAAGCCATTTACCGCGGCATCATAGGTATTAATATCAACATGCCAATCGGTAAGTAAAACACCTTTATAGCCCCACTCACCTTTTAATATATCCATGACCAAATGTTTGCTTTGGTTAGCGTTAGTGCCATAGTACTCATTATATGAGCCCATCATACCAAGCACACCACCTTCTTTAACCGCCGCTTCAAAGGCCGGTAAATAAACTTCTCTTAAAGTACGTTCATCTGGTTTGGCATTAACACCCGTACGATTTAGCTCCTGGGTATTTAACGCATAATGTTTCACGGTAGCGGCAACATCATTAGCTTGAATAGCTTTAATTTGTGGTACCACTAATTTTGCCGCTAAAATAGGGTCTTCGCCCATATATTCGAAGTTTCTGCCATACAATGGCAAACGCGCTAAGTTAACCCCAGGGCCTAGGATAAAGTCCTTTTTTCTATCACGGGCTTCTGCGCCTAACACTTGGCCATGTAAACGTGCCATTTCTACATCCCAACTAGCCGCAACCGAAGTAAGGTGAGGTAAATAGGTTGAGTGATCATCTGTCCAACCTGCCGATGCCCAAGTATGTCGCTCTATTTGATGACGAACACCATGCGGGCCATCTGACAACCACATTTCAGGAATGCCAACACGCTCAATGGCATTAACGTGGAATTTACCACTTGCATGAGCCAAGGAGACTTTTTCAGCTAAGGTCATTTTTGATAAAAGCGCTTCAACATCTTGCTCAACACTGGCCAAACGAACATCTGGTTTTGTTACCCCTTGCTGAGCAGTTTTTTGAGCATTAGTACTGGTATCGTCATTAACACAACCACTAACAGTGCTACTTAGCGCAAGTATCGCGGAAACAAACATGGACTTTTTTAACCTGGATTTTATAAATAGTGTTTTCATTAACTAACCTTTTTAACTTCATATTTGAGGATGAGCAGTAAAATGTAAGCGCTTTCATTTTACTGTTCTAACATAATATCTAGTCGTATTTTTAGCAAGTAAATATTACGATTGATAACAATTTTACTTGGCTAAGTATTTAGCTGTGCTTTGCAGTACTTAGCGACATAGTATTTAACTCGGGCATCCTTGTGACCGACATTTGAATAACATCGTAGATATACCGCTGTCTTCGCTAGAGTCACAGTAGTCATTCAACCAGGCCTACCATCAGCCTCTCTGCTGTTAATTTTATTTTGTCGATTTGCTGTTGCTTGCTTCATAAACAATTCCAAGAAGAGAATATAAAAAGAAAAGAGCCGTCCCTACCATCAGGGAATAATAGGGGCGACCAAGGGGATGATACGTGTCGATGTCATCATATTCCCCAAAACCTTAAGGGGATAATGTTGTTACCAACAACTCCCCGTTATCCAACAACTTGCTAGAAAGTAGCGCGAACAACTAAGCTATAACGTCGATCATTGGTAAACCATGAACGTGTTTGTTTGTCACCTTCTTCATTTACTTGCATCAAGGTTTCAGTGACATTGTTATTGAGATTGGTACCTTGCAAGCCTACTTTCCAGTTATCACTTACATCCCAAAAAACTGAAGCATCTAGCTGGCCATTGGCAGTGTTATAAATAGGTAGCTTAGTGATAACATCACGAGTAGTTAACAAGTATTCTGAGCGCCAGTTATAAGCAATACGCGCTGAAATGCCAAACTTCTCATAGAGTAGAGCTGCGTTAGCATTTTGCTCAGATAAACCTTCAAGGGGTAAGTCATCAAAGGCGATATCACTCGCTTCATCGGAATTACCACTTGAATCATTTAGACCTGAATTTGGCGAGCCATCTTCATTGATGTGGGTATAATTTAATTGCACCCCTAAGCCACTGAATGCGCCAGGTAAGGTGTCAAAGAATTGCTGATAAGCTATTTCAATACCCGCAATTGAGCCTTTTTCACCATTAGTAGCACCAGAAACCTCGACTTCTTGGGTAACACCATTATTGGTGTAGTCTCGAACAGTTACGCCATTGATAAAGTAGTTAGATAAGTCTTTATAAAACAAAGATGCTGTCAATGAGCCTGCTTCAGAAAAATACCACTCTAATGATAAATCATAGTTATATGACTCCATTGGTTTTAGATAAGGATTACCAGAGCTTGCCGTGTAACGTTCATACTCAGCATAGACAGGAATAGGCTCTTCTCCTTCAGGTACATCTGTATCATAAGTAACCTGCATATCTTTACCACCAATGCCAACATAATTACGTAAATGGCCTAATGATGGCAAAGAGATAGCTTCTGAAAAAGCAAAACGCATTAACAATTCATCGGTGAGGTTTAATTTAAAATTCACACTTGGCAGTACGTTGCTATAGTCGCTTGATGCAACTAAGCCTTCAAAAGCGCCATTACCAAATGCTAATTGATCTGCATTAATTACATCAGTTATATCTATGTCACCATCAGGCTCATAGCCATCTGGAATTTCATCAGGGAAACTCAAAAATCCATGAGTATCATTTTCAAGTTTCACATAACGTAAGCCGATATTGGCACTATAATCATAACCTGCAATATCACCTTCAAAATTAACTTTTAAATAAGCTGCACTACTAATTTCTTCAGTTTCATTGATTTCATTTGGCACAAAATACCCTGTTGCATCTCCCCTTGCTCCTAATGGAGACCAGCCCCAACTAACCGCTTGAGCCTCAGCAACAGCTTCAGGTAAGTTTTCATAGTCCTTAACCATAGCTAAGGAAGGGAATAAGAAGTTATTACCACCTTCGGTGCTAAGCACACCACCACGAGCAAAGTTATCAAAATTCACGTTATCTGAAGGCATGTTAGTTTCATCATAATAAACCGGACCACCAGCCCAGCCTTCTGATAGTACTCCCCAGTTCCACGTTGATTGTCGCGTTGTTTGTTGACGATCAGAGTAACGCACACCAAATTGAACCGACTTAACCATGCCTTCATCAAGGGTATATTCAACATCTGCTTGAGTTGAGAATTCAGTGCCTTCATTATCTGAAATGTGATCCATAACATTACGCCAGAAATAAGTACTGGTATCGGTAAATGGTGATCCAGCTACATAATCAGCTTGACCATCATAACCAGGGTGGTGAAAAGTCACATCAGGTAAACCACTGCCACGAAGATCCATACCCACAACCGCACGAGTTGCACCAGCGACAGAAACATCTTCAATTTCCATCGTTGAGTCAACATATTGAACATCAAAATTAACAGCCCAGCTATCATTTGGGGTAAATCTAACATTGAAGCTGTAATCGTTAACAATTGATTCTTCATCTCTGGTACGGGTTACCATTGCATGTTGCATACCGTAGCGCTGGGGTGCACCATCACCGCGCCAGCCAGCTTCAGAGGTAATTACACCACTTTCAAAATAACCATTTTCATCAAACTCAAAGGTTGTGCCATCTACTGGCAACAGTGCATCTACACCATCAGCATACTCTATGGCATTTTCACTCCAAACCAAACTCGCTTCAGAACGAATGTATTCACCAGTAAGTAAAATTGTTTTATCGGTATTTTCCCACTGCAATGAAGTGGCAAAACCTTCACGTTCACGATCATCTTGCTTTTTACTTAAACGCGCTGAATCTGGTACATATAGCGCTTGACCATCAGCTCCTTGATAGGGTTGTTCTTGATAACGTCCCACTTGAGTGCCGTTAGATTCTACTTTAATTTTTGAATTGGAATAATTAACTAAAAAACCTAAGCGGCCAGAGTCAAGTGTCCAAATATCACTGTATAAACCAGAAAATGTTGGCGATGTTTCTTCACGCATATCGGTATAAGTCGCATCAGCAGAGAAAGCAAAGACTCGACCATCTGAATCAAAAGCTTTACGAGTATTAAGGTTTACTGTACCGGCAATACCTCCTTCAATCATATCCGCGGTTTGGTTTTTGAATACTTCCACCGATCCCATCAACTCAGGGGATACATCTTGAAAACTTAAACCGCGACCAGAATCAGCCGAAAAACTGTCACGGCCATTAAATTCACTGCGTACATGTGTTAAACCACGTACAACAACACCGCCGCCCTCAACACCGAAATGATCTGGATCATCTGCTGCTGAAAACCTTTCAATAGCAACTCCTGGCATACGAGATATCGCCTCTAAAACACTTCTGTCTGGCATAGAGCCCATATCTGCAGCAGAAATGGCATCCATGACGGTATCAGCATTCATTTTCATGTTTTGCGCAGAAATCAAATTACCCCGTTGACCTTTGACTTCGATAACTTCGATAACCTCTTCTTCCACCTTTTTTTCTGCTTCTTCTGCTGCATAAGCAGAAACCGAACTTAACCCAATAATCGCCGATGCGATTAAGGAATATTTAAAGGCATTATGCTTAGTTACATTTGCCTGATGCCTTTCCTGATAGATAGTTTTTTTCATTTAAATTTCCCCTGATAGTGTTCATGCCAAATGCTCAAATTATTATTGTTTTCAGGCATGAATCTTATTATTAGTGATTGGCTTTTTAGCCGCTGAGGACATTAACAATCACTATCAGGGTATGCGTCTTATCTTAGACAAAAGTTCAATATTGAACGTTCAACTTTAGGTATTCCTATATTAATACTTGTAAACAAACCTATCTAATTGTTATTAAAGAAGTTTAATTTATGGCTATTTATTGCTCACTCTAGAAAAACAAGAGCATGAAGTGGCGTTTATCGGCTAGGTGACTTAATCAAGGTCAGCTTTTGGAAAACATCAGCGGTGATATAGCCTAAATTTTTATTACCATTTACTGCTTCAATATCAACCGAGCCAATAAAGTGTTCACGCTCTTTACTGCCATCGTTATCACAATAGGCCAACATAAAACCAAGCTTTTTACCCAGGGATAATTTTACTGGTTGGGACTTTTTAGTCTGTATGTTTGTTTGTTTGTTTGTTTGCATAGAAAAACTATCGTCATAAACTCGAACAGCAAGCTCCCAAATAACTTTATTAGGGGATTTTTCACTTCGTCGCCAAACACTATCAATATGGTCATTTAATAAAACAAAGTTATCTGAGCCATCAACATTTTTTTCGCCCATATCTACCGACTGATTATCCAAGGCAACATGATAAGCAAAAGCATTATAGTTAAACTGATGATTACCACCTGAGCCATCTTCATCAATAAAAACTTCTAAGCAATCATCATCCCAATATAAGTGACGTGGGTCGGCATGCTGATCAAATAAAATATCATCGGTAATTTCTACCAATAAATATAATTGCTGTTCATCCCACATGATTTTGAATCGTCCAGAAAAATCTTCTTTACTTGGCATACTTCCTAAGATTAATTGGTCAATTGGCTGCCAGCTCGCAAGCTGCCAACTGGCTTCATCGGCTATACCATCGATGGACATTTTTTGCGGTGATTTTATTGCTTCAATTGCTAATACATTGATAGAGAGAAGAGCAAATAGTATGCTTATAAATCTCAAATAGTTAAACATTGTTTATTTTCCTAGTGGTTACTTTCTTGGTAATTAATTGAGCAAGGTTATTTATTTCATCAGCAACTGACAAAAAAGATCGCTCAATGTTAATAGCGCTAATATCTTGTTCGCTAAGTAAAGGGACTTCCATAGCTTCAAATTGGCTATCTAGTAATGTAGCTGAAAAAAAATGACTTTCTCGCTCTGACATCCGTTTAGCAATAACAGCCTTAGCTGCTGTTAAATAGAAAAAGTGACAACAAAAGGACAGCTCTCTAAAGAGTGCTCTATGTGCCGACTTTAAACCTGAGTAAGCTAACACGACTGATTTACCTTGCTGATAAAGTAGTTGTAAATGGCTTATTATTGAAGCTAACCAAGGCTTTCTCATTTCATCAGTTAGGGGCTTGTTAGCTGCCATGTGTTTTTTTGCTTGAACGCTATGAAAGTCATCAGCATCTAAAAAGGTAGCTGAAATTTCATTAGCCAATTGCTTGGCTAAGCTAGACTTTCCTGTACCACTAACGCCCATAACAATAAATAGCCTTGGTGATGATGAAGTCTGTGCTGGTTTAATCATATGGATTTACCTTGATTAAAGTGACTAACTTCACCGGTAAGCGGAACCTTCACCTGTAATTGATAGTGTTGCCCTGCTTGCAAATTTTCCAATACATTACTTTCGATACCTTGCTTATCAAGCAGCATTTCAACGCTAGTAACATCGCTCGCTTGCTCGATAGTAAAATCAATTATTGCTCCCCTAAATTGCCTTTGGCCTGATAGATGCTTAATCGCTGTTGGCAGTTTTGGACTGATTTGTAAACCGCGGACACAACCCTTTAACCCGCACAACTCTTCCACTAAACAGCGATATAACCAAGAAATGGTGCCGGTATTGAATAAATGACTCGAGCGGCCTGCTTGTTTGGGAAACTGATGATAGGCACCGCGATAATAATTTGGCACATAAATAGGTAATTGCCCTGTTACTTCAGCATTATCAAGGGATGGCAGCATTTTACTGAGCAAGTCAAAAGCAAGGTTGTTTTGTCCTGCCTGATATAGGGCATAAATATAAAATATTGCCGCATGATTATAGACAGAGCCATTTTCAGACACCCCAGGGTGCTTTTGGGTAACTCGACCAATATCTTCCACCATACTGGTATAACTTGGCGCCAGCATCATCACACCTTGAGGCGTTGTTAACTGATTTGAAATAGCACTAATCATAGCAACTTGTTGATTATCACTTGCCGCACCACTGAGAATGGCCCAACTCTGTGGATTCAAAAATATCTTGCCTTCATCATCTTCATTGGTGCCAAAGACACGCCCTTCATCGGTAATGCCTCGGGCAAACCATTGGCCATGCCATAAATGTTCATTTACCGCGGTATTAATTGCTTGAGCGGCAAAACGGTATTCATCATACTTCTGCTTACTGATATTAATATCGTATTCATCACAGAGATCACACCAAGAACTTAATGCATAAGAGGTAGCTAAAGACAGCCAACTAGAAACACCTTTACCTTGATAACCCACCATGTTCATAGGATCACACCAGTCACCTTGTTCAATCAAGCTTAAACCTCGGTGATCTGTGGCATTAATGAGGTAATCTAAGGCTAACTCTATATGCCGGATAAAGGACTGCTGTTCCTTTGAATCGATAAAACTGACCATTTCATTGAGTATGCTAGTATCTGCAGTTTCATTTAAGTAAACAGTTAAACAGATAGGTAACCAAACACCATGATCCGCATGAGGTACTTGATTAATATATTTAAGTGTCGCATCTTCATGTAATAATACCCCTTCAGGCATAGCACCACTAATTGACTGTTGAGATACTGCTAAGATATAGGCTGCTCGAGTGACCTTGGTATCAATGAAGGCCATGCCCATATTATCTTGAATATAATTACGCGTTTGTGGATCGGTACTTAAACGGTTCACATCACCATGATAAAACATCTGCCTTGGCAACCAGTGATTGAAAAAGTCATCAAAGCCTTTATTCCCTGAACTATTATCACTGTTAATCGATAAACACGCTTTGCCTTGATTAAGGTAATCACGATAGGACTCCCTCGCTTTACATCGTTGTTTATGACCCAAATATTTTTCTTTAATTATTGCTATTTCGGCTTCATCCTTTGCTGGCCCAAACAAAAATTGATAGGTTTTTCGTTCACTTGCTAATAACTTCTGCTGAAACTGCATCACGGCAACAGGCATCTCATAACGTGCTTCAACATTTTCTAAAAGCTCAGCTTGTAATGCAGTTGGTTGATGCAGACCGCCCTCTCCTTCAAATAATTTTTGGTTTGCATGCCAAGCGGTAGGACGGGTATCACTAAGAAAAAAGGTCTGGTCTTTTAGCTGTTTATTTTTAAAATAATCTTCTACTTTTTGGTAAGGCGTGACACTGTCAGCAACAATGGCATTAAGTGTTTCATTATAAGTTGCCGACTGATTCATCCATGACATATAACCAACAGTGAAATATGGGTAGATGCTAATATTCCTTAACTTGTCTGTTAAGTTAACTACTGAAAAAAACCAACATTCCACTAAATCATCTTTGGTTAAATTAACTTTGATATTAATCTGTAAACCAAAGTGTTCAATTGACCAAGTAATATCACTATTACCTAGTTCAAAAGAGAATTTATCGAGCTCCACCCGCATTGGCTCATAAGGTAGAGAAATTATCTCACCACTGTCTTCATCTTTTAGGTAGAAAAATCGTCCGGGATGATGACTAAAATAACTATGCTCGGGTTGAATAAAGCTTTTCGCTTCCATGTTTGGCGCATAAGAGTATTTAGCAGGCTCAGGCTGCATAAACTGTGAATTGACATAACCACGGCAATTCACTTGCATGACCATAGTACGATTCCATAAAAAACCAGTGGCATTAGGTAATTTAGTTGGACTTGTTAGCTTTACATTGCTCAAACCATCTATGGAGCTGTCGATACTGATTAATGGCTTATTTAAAGGTAAGTTAGGCATTAACCGCTCCTGTTGTTCCTGTCTCGTTATCCTCTTTATTAATTTTTCCTGCTTGTGCTGAGCCTTGTCGTAGTAATAATTCATCTTGCAATGTTCTTAATTGCTTATCGTCTAACGGATAAAAATAAATTAACGGTACGGCTATCGCTGCAAAAATTGCTGGAATTAAAGTCATTAGCAATACGATGCCTTCTTGTGAAGTACCAGTTTGCACTTGATTGGCAACATAGCCAAGGGAGGCTAACAACCAGCCAATCATAGCCCCCGCTAAAGCGCCGCCGAGTTTTTGTGCAAAGGCCGCAGCAGAAAATATCATTGCTGTTGCTCGTCTTCCGGTGCGCCACTGTGAAAAGTCAGCAGTATCAGCATACATAGAAAAAACTAACGGTGATTTAGGTCCTAGCGCTAAACCAATCATTATTTGCAAGACAAACATCAAGGTGATGTTGTCATTTGGCACAAAATAAAAAATGAGCGAAAGTGCGGCAACAATAGTCATCAATATCATTAACAAACGGCGTTTATCAACAAACCTAGTTAACAGTGGTGTCGATGCTGCGCCAATGGCTAAGGCAATCATATAAGCCATGGCAAAACTACCAATGAGATCAGGGCGCTCAACGTAGTATTTAAAATAGAAAGTGCCGGTACTGCCTCTTAATGAGATAGTCATCATGATAATAAGCGCTAACACAAACAGTACTTTCCAGGGCGAGTTTTGGGTTAAGTCTTTTAAATCCTGTATTACTGGTGTCTTTTGCTGTGCTGGTGGCGATATACGCTCAGTAGTAGATAAGAAGGTTATAATAAATAGCATTGCTGCGATTAAGCCATAGACCAGCATAGTATATTGCCAACCAAGTGCTTCATTACCCTGCCCCAAATAAATCACTAATTCAGGTGTCATATAAGCAACAAGGCTTCCTCCTGAAAAGGCGCCAATAAAACGAAAACTGGTTAAGGTGGTTCTTTGCTGGCTATCACCGGTAACAACACCAAGTAGGGCGCCATAAGGCACATTAATGAAAGTGTAAGCTAACATCATAAAGATATAAGTTCCGTAGGCCCAAATCAGTTTATTGCTGTCACTAACATCAGGTACAGTAAAAGTAAGCACACCAGCAGCAATCATAGGGATAATCCCCCACAGTAAATACGGCCTAAATTTACCAAAACGAGTATTTGTTCTATCGGCAATTGCCCCCATTAGAGGATCAGAGAAGGCATCAATAAGCCTAGTCACCAACATCATGGTACCTACAGCAGCAGCTGAAAGACCAAAAACATCGGTATAAAAGATAAAGAGAAAGACGTCAAACACGCGCCAGTAAAAATTTGAGGCAACATCACCACAGGCATACCCCACTTTTTCGCCTAAACTCAAACCAGCATTAGGGCCAAAATTCTGTTGGTGTTGCTTTATATTTTTTATCATTATTAGAGTCACCATAATTACCAAAAATTACATTTACAGATATGAAATATCAAGGTGCTAATTACATATTTTTTGTCATAGACAGTAAATTATGTAAGCGCTTACAAATATACTGGTATTTGTATTATTATCAATAGTATTTTTTTTTACTTTAAGACAGCACCAACTAAATAGATGTAAAAACAATGACTTACATATAAAAGATGAAGTGTAGGAATGTGCGTTTCTTGTACATTTAGTGTATAAACTTTAATTTAATTTGAAATATTTATTGACCTCTTTTCGTTATTAACTTACCTTTTATGTAAGCGCTTACATAAAGACATTTAATTACAGCTTGTCTTATCTTACCGATTTGTTATATTTTTCTGTACTGGAATGTAAGCGCTTAACTAACATATATAATTATAAAGTCATCCACTACACTGGGGATATAGCATGATTCAGAAAACATTTACTAAAACAAGAATTGCCACGAGTTTATCACTGATACTTGGGGCAACTGCGCTGCCGGCAATGTCAGCAGAAGAAGAAGCAAAAATTGATAAAGATAACATTGAAGTAATAGCCGTTTCCGGTATTCGCGGTAGCTTAGTTAAATCGATGGATATCAAACGTAACTCACATGGTGTTGTTGATGCCATTTCAGCTGAAGACATGGGTAAGTTCCCCGATACTAACCTAGCAGAATCTTTACAGCGAATCAGTGGTGTATCTATTGATAGAGATAATGGCGAAGGTAGTAAAGTAACTGTTCGTGGTTTTGGCCCTGACTATAACTTAGTCACGTTAAACGGTCGTCAAATGCCGTCGTCAAATATCAACGATACCAGTGCATCTGACTCTCGTTCTTTTGATTTTGGTAATTTAGCATCGGAAGGCATAAGTGCTGTTGAAGTTTATAAAACAGGCCGAGCATCGGTAGCGACCGGTGGTATTGGTGCAACTATCAACCTTCGCACGTTAAAGCCACTTAATCTTGGTGGTCAACAAGCCTCATTTGGTATTAAGGGTGTTCATGATACTTCAAGTACCGATGGTGATGCGTTAACACCTGAGTTATCTGGTTTATATAGTAATACTTTTGCAGATGATACTTTTGGTGTTGCTATTACAGGTAGCTATCAAAATCGCCAAAGTGGCTCTGCTCGTGCGGGCATTGACAACGGCTGGCGTCCACAAACAGGTGGTGAAGGTGATTGGGGTTCAGTTGGTGATGGTCCAAATCAAATCAATGTTCCAGCTGATGGCGTAACTTATGCCGTACCACATAACGTTTTATATGGTTTTAGTGAAGTAGAACGCACTCGTACTAATGGTCAGTTAACCCTTCAGTACCGCCCAGTTGAAAACCTTACTGCAACACTTGATTATACTTATTCAAAAAATGAGCAAGAATTAGATCAAAACATCCATTCTGTTTGGATGAGCTTGAACTATGCTGGTGAGCCTATGGGTTCAGAGTGGACCGATGCCAATGGTGAAAATGTTGCCGCTCCTTTATACATTCATGACACAGATGGCCCGTCTGATTTGGTTAGCCAAGTTGAGCAAAGTGCACAAGTTAATGAAAACAAATCAATTGGTCTTAACTTGGAATACCTTGTTAACGACAACCTTTCTTTCAACCTTGATTACCACAGTTCAAGTGCTGAAGCTAAACCAGATAGCATCTACGGTAACAGTAATACTATTCAAGTAGCTACTTGGTCTCGTGCTGAAACGAAAGTTGATTTTTCATCAAAATTCCCAGTCGTTGATGTTATATTTCCAGATGGCACCGCAGGTTTAACACCTGAAGGCGTAACCAATACCGGTACTAGTTTCAGAAATAGTTACATGAAATCAGAAATCGAACAAATACAATTTGATGGTACCTATGTATTTGACCAAGGTATTGTTGAAAGTATTGATTTTGGTATTGGCAACAATGTAGTAGATAACCGAAACGCCTTTGCTATGGCGGAACGTCCAAATTGGGGTGGCTCAGGTACTCCTGCAGATATTGACGATCAAATGTTATTAGACAGCCAAAGCACTATGATTGATCGTTTTGACAATATGCCTGGCGACAAAACCAACATGATCAATAGTTTTTGGGCTATGGATTTTGTAACTATGGCTGATTCTATTGGTTCATTATATGGTGATGTTAATGATCCAGTTGCATGGCCATGTGGCACACAAATGTGTGCACCAAGTAACTACACCACTGATCGCCTAACAAAAGAAACAACCACCAGCGCTTTTGTTCAAGCGAATATGGATTTAGAACTGGGTGAAATGCCAGTAGGTATTACTGTTGGTCTTCGTTATGAAAATACTGATATAGACTCTACAACGTTATTGCCTGCAATTGATTCTATCTCTTGGGTTTCAGATAATGAATTTGCAAAAAACCTTAGTTCAGACTCAGTTTACTTCTCTGATACTGGTAGTTATGACTACTTTTTACCTAACATCGATTTTGACATTGAACTTGTTGAAGATCTAATTTTAAGAGCTTCTTATAGTGAAACATTAACACGTGCAGGATACGGTAACTTAACTGCTGGTGCGACTGTAGGTAACGTACGTACGAACGGTTTTGCTGATGGTAATCGTGGTAATACTGGTTTATTACCGGTTGAATCAATCAATCTTGACTTGTCAATTGAGTATTATTATGGCGAAGCAAGTTATGTTTCTTTTGGTCTATTCCAAAAAGATGTTGATAACGTCATTGGCTCTCAAATAACGACAGAAACTTATGAACGTGCAGACGGTGGTACTGTTACACATCCTGCTTCTGGTGGTCGTTATGATGACGCTTTAGCAAATACTGGTAACAATATTGCTGATAACGCAGCACATCGCGAATACATAGAAGCGAATAACCCTACAGATCAATACATAATACCTGGTGTTGATGGTGGTGCTGCTACACAAATATTTGGTCACCCAACTGAAAATGATCAACTTGAAGTTGAGTATTCTCAGCCAATAAACCAAGGTTCAAATAAGGTTAATGGTATCGAGGTAGCTGCCCAGCATTTATTTGGTGAGTCTGGCTTTGGTACTATCATTAACTTTACTTTAGTTGATAGTGACGTTTCATATGACAACGCCTCTGAAGGCGATGCGCCAACACCTTTACTTGGTGTAAGTGATTCAGCTAACTTCATTGCTTTCTATGATAAAGCTGGCTTCCAAGTCCGTTTCGCCTATAACTGGCGTGATGACTTTTTATCAGGTCTTCATGATGGACAGGGTGCTAACCCAGTTTATACTGAAGCCTATGGACAATTGGACGCCAATATTGGTTATGAATTCAATGAAAACTTAACGGTTTTTGCTGAAGCGATAAACCTGACCGATGAGACAACTCGTACTTATGGTCGCCATGTGCTAATGACTAAAAACATCCAGCAAACGGGTGCTCGTTATAACATTGGTATGCGTTATAAGTTCTAATGTCTGAGGTTTAAAAACTACAGAGCTAAGTAGCCGTTAATTATTACGGCTACTTATTTTCTCTTTTTATGAGAGGTTAATAATAGATAACAGTTAAAAAACAAAGTTGTAGAGTAAAAAAGAAGCTATATTAAAGGTGATTTTAGTTTCTTGACCATATCAGTGCCAGCATTGATTGAATTGTCGAAATAATTGATGAAGTATTATTATGAATAAAGCCATAAAACATGTCGTTATCGTAGGTGGTGGTACCGCAGGATGGTTAACTGCTGGTATTATTGCCGCTGAGCATCATGCCAATTCATCACAAGGCATTCAGTTAACATTAATAGAATCTCCGGACATTAGTCCTATCGGCGTAGGTGAAGGCACTTGGCCGACAATGCGCAATACCCTTCAAACCATCGGTATCTCAGAGAGTGATTTTCTTCATTGTTGCGACGCATCTTTTAAACAAGGTTCACAGTTCATCGGCTGGGTTAATGGCCAATCTGATGATAACTATTACCACCCTTTTGTTGCACCGCAAGGATTTGGTCAAGCAAATATTTCAGGCTATTGGCAACAACAGTGCCCGCAAATCCCTTTCGCCCATGCGGTAAGTTTCCAGCCGCACTTATGTGATCACGGATGTGCGCCAAAGCAAAAACAAACCCCTGAATTTGCCGCTGTCGCAAATTATGGTTATCACTTAAATGCAGGTAAATTTGCGGCTTTATTACAACGCCATTGCACTGAAAACTTAGGTGTAACACATATAATTGATCACGTTGACCATGTTAATGGCTCGATAGATGACAACATTAGCAGTGTAAGTACCCGTAATTACGGTGAAGTCACTGGTGATTTATTCATTGATTGCTCAGGTAGCAGTGCTATTTTACTTAGCAAACATTATCAAATCCCATTTATCAATAAAAAAGACATATTATTCAACGATAGCGCAATTGCGGTGCAAGTTCCTTATAACACTGATGATACCGCTATTGCTTCACACACCTTATCAACCGCGCAACAAGCCGGTTGGATTTGGGATATAGGTTTGCCCACTAGACGAGGCGTTGGTTATACCTACGCTAGCGATTATTTAACGGATGAGGCAGCCGAACTGGCTTTACGAAACTACTTAGCTAAAGATTTATCCGCTGACACACTGGCAAAACTGACCTTTAGAAAAATTACTTTTACTCCCGGCCATAGAGAGAAGTTTTGGCATAAAAACTGTGTTGCTGTAGGTATGGCGGCGGGATTTTTAGAGCCACTTGAAGCTTCTGCATTAGCGTTAGTCGAGTTGTCAGCCAAAATGATTGCCAAAGAGCTACCTGCGAATCAAAGCATAATGGCAATTACTGCAGAGCGTTTTAATCAAAGGTTTCATTATCGTTGGCAGCGTATCATTGAATTTTTGAAGTTGCATTATGTATTAAGCCAACGCAGTAATGACAAGTACTGGTTGGATAATCGTTTAACAGCAACAATTCCGGCACGTTTACAACAGCTATTATCTTTATGGCAATATCAAGAGCCGTCATACAACGATTTTAGCGAAATTGAAGAAATTTTTCCCGCAGCAAGTTATCAATATATTCTTTATGGCATGGGATTTACTACTCAAGCTAGACCAATAACAAGACGACTTGATAACCCTAACATCAGTAGAAAAAATCTAGAAGAAAATCAACAACTCAGTCAAAAATACTTGGCAGGTTTGCCTAGCAATCGAGAACTAATCGATTATATCATTCAACATAAAGTTAAAAATTAGTTCATCCATTACTAATTTTTATCACTAATTTTAACTAACAGTCGGAGTTACCATGGCTAATCACGTTTTATTAAACAACCTTGATCATCAGGATCTAAAAATAATTACCGACAAATCTGAAAAATACGGTAACAACACTATGTACAGTGTGGTTTACCCCTTTGAATTCAAACATCTACAAGCTGATTACCCTATTTTTTTCCATAAAGATAATGCCAGTAATTCTTACACCGCTTTAGCGTTATTAGGTTTTGAAGAAAAAGAAAACCTGTTTTTGAAAAATGACCAATGGCACGCAAGCTATATCCCATTAATGATTGAGCGTGAACCATTTTTAATTGGTAAACAGTCACAAATAGAAAATGGTGAAACGGTTGAAAACACGGTTATTCACCTTGATTTAGACAACCCAAGGGTAAGCAAAAAACAGGGCACCGATATATTTCTTCCCCAAGGTGGCAACAGTGAATATATCAATAGAATCAGTGCTACCTTAAAAGCGATTCATGAAAGTAAAGCTTCTACAAAGCTATTTATGGATACTATGGTAGAGCTAGATTTATTCGAATCATTCAATTTAGATATTCAATTAACCAATGGTTCAAATAATCGACTTTCTGGTTTTTATACACTTAATGAAGATAAGTTAATGAACTTAACAGGCAGTGAACTGGAGAAACTCAATAAGTCAGGTTTGCTTAAACTGATTTATATGGTTATTGCTTCGCATGAAAATATTAACGCTTTAATCAAGCTAAAAGATAAACTTTCAGCTTAATAACCCGAGTTATATTGAGATACCGGTAGCGAGGTAAAAATTATCACTGACATATTTACCAACATGGCTAAAGTCAAACAAGTAACAGCTTGTTCACCTGAAGATATTTCGGCTGACTTGCTGGCTTCAAATGAGCCGGTTATTTTAAAAGGGCTAGTGAATAACTGGCCTATCGTGCAAGCTGCGAAACAATCAGCAGAACAAGCAACAAAATACCTTAATCAATACTACCAAGGTTTGACTGTTGGCTTGGGCGTTAGTGAACCTCAGCATGACGGTCGTTTATTTTACAATGAAGACTTTTCAGGCTTTAATTTCACTAAACAAGCCGCGCAATTTGATCAAGTATTATCTCAATTGCTCGCTGCACAACACCTTGCTACCTCTCCTTCCCTCTACGTTGGCTCAACCCATGTTGATAAATTATTACCCGGCTTTCGCCAAGAAAATGATTTAATGGCGTTAAGCCAATATAATCCCTTGGTTAGTCTTTGGCTCGGCAATCAAAGCCGTATTGCGGCCCATCATGATACACCCAGTAACATTGCTTGTTGTGTCGCGGGTAACAGGCGTTTCACCCTATTTCCGCCTGAGCAATTAAGCAATTTATATATAGGGCCACTTGACCATACACCAGCAGGTCAAGCAATTAGTCTGGTAGATTTTCATCAAGCTGACTTTGCCAAGTTTCCCAAATTTAAAAATGCGATTAAACAAGGGCTAGTGGCTGAATTATCACCTGGAGATGCCTTATTTTTACCCAGTATGTGGTGGCATCATGTTGAAGGTTTGAGCAAGTTTAATCTGCTAATAAACTACTGGTGGCAAACACTGCCATCACATATGGGCGCACCAATGGATGCCATGATGCACTCCTTATTAAATATAAAAAACCTGCCTCAAGAACAAAAGAAAGCATGGTTTGAAATGTTTAAACATTATGTCTTTAATGACGATGAAAGTGCTTTATCTTATATCCCTGAAGAACACCTTGGTGTGCTGAATCCAATGAACGATAAATCATCTCGACGGATTAGGTCGTTGTTATTAAACAAGTTAAACCGATGACCTAGATTACATATAGCTTGGTTCGAATTTAACTCTCTTTTAAAAAATTTATTAATAAGGTTAGTACACTTATGAAAACGGCTAAAGTACAAAAAATAGTCATTGCTGGCGGTGGAACTGCCGGTTGGATGGCTGCAGCAGCAATATCAAAACTATTAGGTAAAAACTTAGATATAACCTTAGTAGAGTCGGATGACATCGCTACAGTAGGTGTTGGTGAAGCCACTATCCCTACCCTACAATATTTTCATCAGTTGCTTAATATCAATGAAGCTGAGTTTCTAAAAGAAACCCATGGCACATTTAAACTTGGTATTAGCTTTGAAAACTGGCGAGATGTTAACGAAGACTATCTGCATGCCTTTGGTGTTACCGGTAAAGATTGTTGGGCTGCTGGTTTTCAACATTTTTGGTTAAAAGGACGTCAACAAGGCATTGCTAGTGAATTTGGCGACTATTGTTTAGAAAAAATGACCGCCTCAAGTGGAAAATTTGCTCACCTGCCTAATAATGGCCTTAATTATGCCTATCATATTGATGCAACTCGTTATGGCCAATACTTACGAAAAATGAGTGAACAGCATGGGGTTAACCGTGTAGAAGGTAAAATAAGTGCAGTGAACCTTAACCACGAGTCAGGTTTTATTGAATCCTTAACGCTTGAGTCTGGTACCACGATTGAGGGTGACCTATTCTTAGACTGTACCGGTCAGAGAGCTGTACTCATTGAAGACGCTTTACATACTGGTTTTGAAGACTGGTCTCATTGGTTGCCATGTGATTCGGCCATTGCAGTGCAAACAAAGTCTGTCGAAGAGCCCAAACCTTATACCCGTTCAATTGCCCATGAATTTGGCTGGCAATGGCGTATTCCACTTCAACATCGAGTGGGCAATGGTATGGTCTTTTGCAGTAAATATGTTTCTGATGAAGATGCCTTAACAGCATTAGAGAGTAATTTAGTCGGCGAGAAAATTACCGAGCCAAGAGTGATAAAATATCGTACTGGCACTCGAAAAAAGCATTGGCATAAAAACTGTATTGCTGTCGGGCTTTCTAGTGGTTTTTTAGAGCCACTTGAGTCAACCAGCATCCACCTTATTCAACAAGCCATTGTTCGTTTAATGAGGATGTTTCCTCATCAAGGTATCAAACAAACAGATATCGATGAGTTCAATTTGCAGACAAAACTAGATACCGCTACCACCAGAGATTTTATTATTCTGCATTACAGTGTAACGAACCGTACAGATAGTCCCTTTTGGCGCCACTGTCGAAACATGTCAATACCAGACAGCCTAGCCCATAGGATTAAGTTATTTAAAGAAACCGGCCGAGTATTTAGAAAAAATAACGAACTATTTGATGATTCGTGGATGCAAGTAATGATTGGTCAAGGCTTAGTCCCAGAAAGTTATCATCCTATTGTTGATAATATGACTGATGATGAATTGAAACGATTTTTGGAACACATTAAAAGCAATATTAATGGTACGGTAAAACAATTACCACTACATGGCGCTTATATTGATAGGTTTTGTAAGAAATGACCTTGAAAATATATACTGCTAATTTCATAGTCCTGACATTGTGTTGGTCGTTAACCGCTTTTGCTCAAAACGATCAATATCAGTGGCCAAACAATGCCTCTGCCGCGGTGAGTTTGTCTTATGATGATAGCCTTAATAGTCAGCTTGATAATGCTATACCAGCCCTTGATAAATATGATCTAAAAGGCAGTTTTTATCTAACCCTAGCCTCCTCAACTTTTAAAACGAGGAAACAGGAGTGGCAAAATATTGCTAAGGATGGTCATGAACTCGGTAATCATACCATTAACCATGCCTGTCGAGGTTCTTTGCCTAACCGAAGCTGGGTAGATCCTGAAAATGATTTAGACAACAAACAAGTAGCAGAGTTAGTTACTGAAGTTGTAAAAGCTAACCAAATATTAATGCAGTTAGATAATCAAACCATAAGAACATTTACCTTACCTTGCACGGATACCTTAGCGGGTGGGAAAAACTACCTTAAAGCAATAACCCCCTTGTTTATTGGTATGAAAACTAGGGTGGGTAGTATTCCTAAAACAATAAAGACTATTGATATTAAAAATGTTGCGGTTATCTCTGCTGAGAACTTAACAGGCGAGCAATTAATAGCTTACGTAAAAAAAGCCGCAGCTAGAGGCACTATGGTTAATTTTACTTTTCACGGTATCGGCGGCGATTACTTAAGTATAACCTCCCAAGCTCATGACAAATTGCTCAAGTTCTTAGCAAACAACAAGGAGCAATACTGGGTAGATACCTTTCGTAATATAAGCTTGCATATGATTAATAATTAACTAAGACAATAAAAGTTAAATTTATTTTTATTGTCTTAGTTAACCGGAACTCTGGATAAGGGCACTTGCTCAAGATGCCCCTTTATCGGATTCTCAGGTTAATTTTCAGTTTTTCTTAGATACTTTGCTTCAATGTCTTGTAAAACAGAATTTTTATATTTTTTCTACTAAAATTAGCCTTAACAACTATCATTTAGGTTTAGCTATGGCTTCCTCTTCGTTTTTTGATAACAGTGACTTCATGCCGCACGGTATGTGTTATTTATGGAAAGCAGATATTCTCTGGACGTCTGTGATTTCAGATGTATTAACTGCACTTGCTTATTTTTCTATTACTGCTGCTGTTATTGTTTTTGTCAAAAAACGCCAGGACCTACCTTACCCTTGGTTCTTTTTATTAGCCGGTTCAGTTATCTTTCTTGCTTGCGGAACGTCCCACCTAGTCAGCGCCATTGTTATCTGGGAGCCTATTTACGGTGTTTCAGCAATTGTTAAAGCAATAACGGCAATAACGTCTGTGGCTACCGGTATTATCATTTGGCTTGTATTACCTTTTTTCCTCAATTTTCCTAGCCCTGCTATGTTAGAGAAAAAAAATAACGCATTACAAGAGTCACTGAATAAATTAAACATCGCACAAACATCATTAATTGAGTCAGAGAAAATGGCTGCAATAGGAGGGTTAGTCGCAGGCGTCGCACATGAAATAAATACCCCCTTAGGCATATCGATAACAGCGGTATCCCACTTAGTAGAGACCACAGCTAATCTTGCCAAAGATTTTGAACTCAACCAAGTATCACGTAAAGAGCTCAGCCATTACCTTGAAGGAGCAAAACTGAGTGCCAATTTAATTAATGATAATTTACAGCGCTCTGCGGATTTAATTAGCAACTTTAAACTGGTTGCTGTTGACCAATCAAATTCAGATCTTCGATTATATGAAGTTAAGAAATATACCCAAAAAATACTAAGTAGCCTTCAATCAGAATTAAAAAATAAAAAATGTCATTTAACTTTAGCATGTGATGACGATGTTACTCTTTGGGGAGATCCTGGCGTTTTAACACAAGTAATTACTAACCTAGTAATGAACTCAATAATTCATGCCTTTGAAAATACCGACAAAAGAAATATTGATATTGAAATAACAGCAACAGAGCAATACCTTGTATTAAATTATAAAGACTCTGGTTGTGGCATAAACCATAAAGATAGAGATAAAGTCTTTGAACCCTTCTTCACTACTCGACGCAGTCAAGGCAGTAGTGGTTTAGGCATGCATATTGTTTTCAACTTGGTAACTCAGTCATTAAAAGGGACTATTGATTGTGTTAGCAACCTAGAGCAAGGATCTCAGTTTCTTTTGAAGTTCCCTGCTGACACACGGAGCTTAACCCACTAAGAAAACAAGGAGGTATTTCACATCAGAACAAATAAGGCTACAAATAAAGCTGAATTATTCACGTGGTTAGCTTAATGATATTACCGATAACGAGATGTTTGTTATTGATGTATTTAATGGCAAGAGAAATAATAGATGAAATACATTAGCAACTTCATTAAAAAGTTATTGGAAAACTATAAAATAGAGTGATGTAAACAGCCCATTTTACTGATTGATTTTCAAGGAAAATGGCTATTTAACTACAGTAGTGGTTAACCTGTCTAGAGTTAAGGAAGGTGTTGTTAATGATGAAAATAGCGGTTGAATCCCATGAGTTTACTAAAGAGCTCTATTTCTACGATCTTGTTTCCAGTTTTTCCATTTCGTTGTGTGGCTGCCCTGTTATTTTTGAAGCAGAAATTGATATGTACAAAACAGCGAATCAACTTATCAGTTTTCCTGGGGCTTATTCCCAAGCAAAACACTTAGCACCTTATCAACTCAGAGAACAAGCACTCAAGGGGGAAATTAACAAAAGTAAACATATTGCCTCATGTTGTATGATGTTGGCCAATACCGCCTATGAATCGGTAAAACAGTATAATGACGGCTCTGAAGCCTTTGAATTCTTTCGACATATTCGTAATGCCTCCTCCCATTTAAATACGTTCCAATTTAACCATAAAGAACCCGCTCATCCCGCTAAGTGGCGAGGTGCTACTATTGAACATCTTCAAAAAGGCGAAAAAAACGCCTTGTTTGGCAAACCTTGTTTTGGCCATTTTATTGGTGTTGCCGACATTCTTGATTTATTAATGGATATTGAAAAACAAATAATACAGATTAAACGCTAACTAAGCAGATTGTGAAGTGTGAATTAGCAAGTAAAGTCAGCTATAAATATTTCTTTAAATAGACTATCTAATCGTTACAGCGAGCAACTAAAACTTGTATCCAAGGCCTAACCACCCAGTTCGTTTTTCTAAGGCAGGTGTTCCATCTGCCCCCGCGAGGTTACCTGTACCATTAATTGGATAGAGTTCATCATTATCCCAAACATTTTTAACGACCAAGTCTATAGATAATACATGCCATGCCCCACCTGGTGACCAGCTTATGCCAACATTGGCTATATTGTTACCCTTGACGCTTTTTTGAGTTGGTGCGTCGTAGTCCCAGTAATATAAATGATTATATTGAAATGCCCATGAACCACTTTCATTTTGCAAGTTGTAACGTAAATGAAAGCGGCTAACATCTTCAGGATAAGCCGCATTTTTTTCACCGTCTAATACATAAATTCCGATGATGTCTGGGTCCGCGTTTATTACCTCCACATGCGCTTGGCTGGCAGAAAGTAGCAAATTTCCCATTTTATATTCTATTTCTAATTCATAACCAAATTGCTGTAATTGACCTGATTGATTTTGGTAATACCAGTTACCATTCCAAGTCCCTATATCATCGGTACCAACTTTATCGCCAAAAGCCAAGCCTTCATAACCATTAGCTTCAGCTGCAAGGATATCTTCAATGGTATTAAAAAATACCACGCCATTAAACTTTAAATTAGCTTGAGTAAGTGTGTAAGCCAACTCCAGGCTCTCAATGGTCTCTGGCTTTACTGATTTTAGATTTTTGCTATCGTTGGCGGCAATACCGTCGAAGTTGAAGTCAGCGTGGCTTTGGCCCAAGTTGTTTAGCGCAGAGAAGTTATCTTGTGCCAGAAAGCCATCTTGGACAAAGCCCCCCGAAAACTGCACTCCTACAGCACCACGAAAACCCGTTTGCCAAGTAATCCTGAATAGGTGTTTATTGTCGATATCATAAAAACCACCAAGACGAGGACTAATATGCGATCCCCAATTAGGATGTTCATCAAATCTAAATGCAGCAAAAACGTCAATATTGTTATTAATACTGTAAAAGTCTTCCAGAAAAACACTACTAATATCTATAGCGCTTGGCTTAACCCAGGCATTATTATCATTGACACTACCTGTGGTAATAAAACCACCGACACCATCACTGGCTAGCCCTAGCAGTTGAACTTCTTCGTTAATGATGAAGTTATTACCCTCGCTATTATTTAATCCGTATTCATATTTTACATACTCCAACCCAAAGGCTAATTTATTGCCTTTCCAGAGTTTGTTCCAATTAACAAGTAATTTAACACCTTTTCGGACTTCTCGGGTGCCTCCCATCGTCAGGCCAGGCCCAACCCTACGATCAGCAAGATCCGGCTCATTGTTAATTATACTGGCAAAACCACTACCGCTATTTTCATAAACCAAGCGACTATCTGCTTGAATGTTGAGCCCATGACTTAATAAACCATAATCATCTCGTGTGTAGCGCGCACTTAATTTGAAATCGATGTCATCATTAATCGTGTATGTATAATGACCAGCAATACCATCTATGGTTTGGCTAACAACTTCTCGGTCTCGGAAAAAGTTATAAAGATCTCGTTGTTGCTCAAAGTGATAGGCGTCTAATTCAAAACTCTTATGCCTGACATTGGCTAAAAAATTGCTGAATTCGCCGCGTTTAAGACCGTGTTGACGTTCAAACACGGTCAACCCCTGCTCGGTTCTGGTAGCTGCCCATCCTTCATTCTTAATAAGTTGACCGTCATAGCTACCAGAGGAAAAGTAAACATAGGCATTGGTATTTTTTGAATAGTAGCTGACATCAAACATATAACGATTTAATCCATCCTTGCCCTTATTCCACAGAACATTGGCCGTGGTACTGCCAGCTTTTTTAGTGACTATGTTAACCACACCTAATAGTGCACCTTGGCCAAGTGTGACAGAGCCTGGCCCACGGATAACTTCAATTCGCTCAATAAATTCCAAATCCAGACCATTGAGAATGGCATCGGGGGCACCCCAGAACCATTCAGTGTTGAGGCTAACGCCGTTTAACAACAACATAGTTTTGGAGTTATTGTCCGGAACTAGTCCTCTGAAACCAGCAATAGTGTCGTCTTGATCTTCGACCAGAAAATAACCGGGAACAAAGATGGTAAGTAGCTCACTTAAAGTCCGTGCACCACTTAAACGAATTTTATCTTTTGTTATGGTAGTAATCGATGCCGGTTGCTTGCGAACATCAGCTATGACATTTGATGCTACGGAGATTTTGATATTTTGTAACTCTTGTAGAGTTAAATTAAATAACGATTGTTCCTCTTCTTCTTGTGCACTTAACTGTGAGGCCTGAAGGAACAGAGTCATGGCTAGAGCAAGAGTAGCTATAGATTTCATCATAGTGACTCAATATTTTAATAGTACACATGATCAGGTATAGATAATTAATGTGATATTCGCAATATAGTTATTTATGTAGGTATCTATATAGGTAACAATTTGCAAAAAACGAGGATAGCTCAGTACTAAACATTTACTTTTTAGAAGCAAGTGAAATGTTAAGGCTAACTAAATGCAGAATTTGATTCTAAACACCATACTGAGCAAATCCGGTGTTTAACCCTATATTAGTTGCTGCATATAAAAAAGCCACTCAAATCATTTGAGTGGCTTTTTCTACAAACGACTAAATGTTAGAAGCTGTAACGAGCACCAATGGCATAGCGAGTACCGTATTGGCTGGCGCGTAAGAATTGCTCTTCATAACGGCCATACACTTCTTCAGTAGAGTTAGTTAAATTAACTCCTTCAATGAATACAGTGAATTGCTCAGTAATGTCATAGTTAATGCTGGCATCAACACTTGAGTATTCTTTAGCAAACTGCGGAGGAGCTTCTGCTGAGCCTTGATCTTGCCCGACACCAATAAGGTAAGAGTCACGCCAGTTATAAGTGATTTTTGCTGATACGCCGTATTTTTCATAGAAAAACTGGAAGTTGGCAGCATCACTTAACCCTGGTAGTACTGCTTGTCCTTCATGGCTGGTTGGATCAAACTCTACATCACCGGCAACATGAGTGGCATTAAAAGCAGCACCAAAACCAGACTCACCAAATAAATGTTGAATAGCAAATTCAAAACCATCAACGGCACGTTTTCCGGCATTGACTGGCTGATTTACTTGCCACTCAAGTGCAGGGTCATCGCCATTTTGAATAATATTATAGCTACCTGTTTGTTCATTTAAAGTAGCACCGCCATTGGCAACAATACGGTCAAATATTGCTTGATCTGTTGCTTCAATACCCGCAGCAGCTAACTCAGTACGTGCTTGCTCAGCTCTAGGACCAAAATAGGGATCATTTAAGCCGGCCACGGTTACCGAACTAATAGAAGGTTCAATCCAATCATCAACATCCTTTTTGAAATAGCCCAATGAAATATAACTGCCTTCTGAATAATAATATTCAACTGAAAGGTCAAGATTCACTGCACTATAAGGCTGTAAATTAGTATTGCCTGAACTACCCGTTCTAGCACCAATTTTTGGGTTAGGTGATAAAGATCTTACCCCAGCTAAATTGCCCAGCGGCGCTCTTGACATGGTTTTACCAAAAGAGGCACGAGCAATAACATCTTCAACTACTTCTACCTTGATATCGATACTTGGTAAAAACATACTGTAATCACCGTAGGTATCTAATAAGTTATGATCACCTGGTTTATATTGCAAAGCCCACTCTGTGGTACTTAACCAAACTATTCGGTCTTCAACACTTTGCTGAACACTACTGGTCACTTCCGTTTCTTCATAGCGCAGACCAAGGTTGACATCTATATACATATCGGCAACGTCAAAGGTAAATGCCGCTTGTACATAGGCACTATTAGTTTCTTCTAACACTGTGCCTTCACTATCTTTGCCCGGAGTTACACCGCCCAGAGGATCAGTAACCATGTAGTCGAAGTAATTAGTAACCCGAGTTAACGCTTCATCAAAGTCATAATCGTAATAGTAGTTAGTGGCTAAATTGTTACCACCACCATCAAATTCATCTAAGAAGCTATCGGTATGTTTTAAGGTAAACATACTCGCAGGGAATACATCTTGATTGCCCGCATAGCCATTTGGCCCTTGTTGATCAACACCCGCGCCCCAACCACCTATTTCTTGTTCCGTACGTGCAAGGCCAAACTTAACATTAACTAATGGGCCATCAAAGTCGCTAACCCACTCGCCATGAAGTTGTAATTGTTCAACGGCAGCCTCACCATAACCAGTATCAAAACGACCAAAGGTAAAGTCTATTTCATTCACATCACCTTCAAGTGAGTTATCAGGCCAGTGGTTCGTTTGCTGTGGAATATCACCGGAAGTGAAATCATAGGTTTTTGAGACTAGATTGTTTAAACCAAAAATAAGGAATGGGTTTGAGCCACTGCCCTTATCAGCACCTGAATCACTTAAGTTAGTTGAGTCATGATAATCTAATGAAAAACTTAAGGTATCTGTTGCCTGCCAATCAAGGTTTAAACCTAATGATTTAGCTTCAACTAATTGAGTACTCTTTCTTGATAACAGTGAATAATCACCACCGGCTTCATTAAATTTAACAACCGTGCCATTCTCATCTATTTCATAAGAATTAAGACCGGCCCCCGCATTAAACCATTGACCAAAGCTCATTTCTTTGGTCGCTGTTAAGGTTTTATTGTAGGTATAATCAAGGGTAGCAATAAAATTATCAGTCGGCGCAAATTGCAAGGTTAATTGCGCATTGGTTCTTTCACGTTCCGCATCACGGATAGTATTACCAAAACCTTGTGGAGAATAATGATGACAACCAGCAACTCTATCTGGATTATCTATTTGTGGAAAAGGTGCGTCGCCAGCATAAGCTGGGTCATTAATTTGCATGGGTAAAGTATCATTAACCACATCACAGCCACCAGTTCGTCTATCAATGGCTTTGTCGCCAGTGGCATTACCAAAAGGTAAATCAGCTTTCCAACCACCAATACCAGCACGTTGCTCTTGCCAATCTCTTTCTTGATATGAATAATTCATACCAATGCCAAACATATCATCAGCAAAAGTATCACTGATTAATAACGAAATTTCAGGAGTGACATCACTGCCCTCTTCGTTAGAAGTATCAGCTAATGCTTTACCTGTTGCTGAAAAATTAAAACCGGCGTTATCAAAGGGTCTGGCAGTTTTAATATCAACTACCGCACCTAAGCCACCACTTGGCAACTCGGCTCTGGCGGTTTTCATTACCCTAAGCTCACTTACACCATTAGGCGAAACGTTCTCTAGGTTGTACGAGCGGGTATTGCCCGTTCCTGGCATTTGACGACCATTAAGGGTGATCAAGTTAAAGTCAGGTCCAAAACCACGTACCGTAATTTGACTACCTTCGCCATTGGTACGGCTTATGGCAACACCGGTAATTCGTTGTAATGACTCGGCTAAGTTAGTATCAGGAAACTTACCCATTTCTTCTGCAGAAATAGCATCAACCACACCATGGTTCATGCGTTTAATATCCATCGACTTTACTAAACTGCGACGAATACCCGTGACCTCAATCACTTCTAATTGTTGTTCTACTTTTTGCTCAACTTCTACAGCAACGTCTGTCTCAGCTTCTTCAGCTAAGGCTGGCAGTGCAGCAACAGTGCCAAGAATCATTGACATTGATAATGCTAGTCGAGTTTTATTAAATCTTATATGTTTCATAAATCCCCTAGAGATATAGTTTTTATTTTGCTTTCAATTTATTCCAGCTTCTTGGAAGCGCTTCCATAATTAGGGTTAAAAAATGAAGCACTTCCTAGACCAATGCTTTAAAAAACATTGGAAGCGCTTCCATGTGTAATCAAAAGTATCCGTTTGTACAAAAAATAGCAATCAATTTTGGCAATTATTTTCATATAATTCTGATTTATAGTTCGCCCTAGACTTCTTGAGGTAAAAAGATTACAACTCATTCATACAATACAGGGTGAATGCCCCATCCAAGACAATAAAGAGCCAATGACAATTAACAAATCATTTCGCAAATGTATAAATAACAATCAAAGCCTTCGCAAATAACCAACAAATAATTGTTTTTTTCGCTTGAGTTGGAAGCGCTTTCATATTAAATTGAAAGCGCTTCCAATTCCTGGGTTAAAAAAATATTATGACTTTAAATAGAATTAGACCGCTTATTTAAAGGCAGAACAACGATTTATGATTGGCAATAGATATGTCGATATTTAAAAATGCTAAACGTAGGGGATGTATTAAATGAAAGATAAGAGAAACACTTTATCTAAGCTATCTGCCATCGCGCTATTGGTTGGACTAGTAGGATGTGGTGACAATGGCTCAGAAACATATACCGATAAAAATGCCGTTGACACTACTTTGCCATCATCTGATTGGCGTATGATTTGGCAAGATGAATTTGATGGTACTGAGATAGACTCCACTAAATGGAGCCATGAAGTTAATTGTAGTGGTGGTGGTAACCACGAACAGCAATGTTACACCGATAGTGCTGATAACTCTTTTGTTAGCGAGGGTAACTTGAACATTGTGGTATTACCCAATACCGATGATACCTTATCGAAGGATTACACCTCAGCTCGAATGAACACTCGAATGAAAGGTGACTTTACTTATGGTCGCTTTGAAGTAAGAGCAAAATTACCGGCAGGTCAAGGCTCTCACCCGGCATTCTGGATGATGCCTACTGACAGTACCTATGGTGGCTGGCCACATTCAGGTGAACTCGACGTAGTCGAAGCTGTTAACCTAAAAGTTACTGGTGAAGATGGCTCTATTGAGTCAAATGTTCACGGTACCTTACATTATGGCAAAACAACTGGCGATAATAAAAGTCAAAACTCAGGTGCCGCCTATTTACTGCCAGATGATGTCAATCCTGCAGATGATTTCCATGTTTATGCTATTGAATGGCAAGAAGGTGAAATACGCTGGTATGTCGATGGTTATCTTTATCAGACACAACGTAAATCAGAAACCAAATTAAAGTTCACTGGTGACTTGGATCCTAAATTAGTTCATCGAGGTTGGTACACAGCCGATAACTACGACATTGCCACTGGTGAACAAGCCAATGCCTGGGACAATGCACCTTTTGACAAAAATTTCTATATGATTTTAAACTTCGCCGTTGGTGGTTCATGGGCAGAAGCGGTTAATAATACCGGTATTGATGCCTCTGCATTTATTGAGGGCAATACCATGTTAGTGGATTATGTACGCGTTTATCAATGTGATATTGCGCCACTAACCGGTGAAGGCTGTGCCACTATCCGTGCAGGCTATGATGAAGAAGCGAGTGAAGATAGACCTGATGGTGCATTAGTTCCTGGTGAAGCACCTAGTCCACCAGAGCCGCCTTTAGATCCAAATGCTCCGGCTCCACCATTGAATGTATTTATCGATGAAGTTGCTGATGGCTGGGCTGCATGGGATGACAGTGGCGTATCATCACCAATGGAAACTACCGATGAAGATCCTGACTATGATGCGGTAATGGAATTTGTTATTACCGGTCAAACTGTTGTTGGTTTTACCACGCGATCTGGTCATGGTGTTGAAGAAGGTAAATCGTTTAACGCCTCTAATCATGTTGCTACAGGTACCATTGAATTTGATTTAAAAATGATTGCGGCTCCTGCAACTGTCGTGCCTTGGTTCTTTAAAATAGAGAGCGATGAAGGTGTTGCATCAGGTGCCGGTACTGAAGCTATCATGAACTTATCCAGTAGCGTTGAAGGTCATATCACGCCAGAATTGGATACTTGGCAACACTACACCTTTAACCTTAAAGACTTAGTGGCGCTTGACTTAGACCCTAGTCGAATTGATGTAATGATGATTTTCCCTGAATGGGGTCAAGGTGACGGCGCAAAATTTAGAGTAGATAATTTCATTATCAGCAGACCAGCTAATGGCGATGCCACTGGTTTACCTAAACTTGTTGTCTTTGAAGATGAAAATAATAATGCATGGCCGGCATGGGATTGCTGTGGTGGTACCAACCCAAGCAGTATTTCAGATGGAGCCACCTACGGTGACGTTATTGAATTTAGCATAGGTGCTACCGATACGGTTATGGGCTTCTCGGGCCGTGACGTTGATAAGGTTTTTGATGCCTCTTTACTTGCCAGTACAGGTACTGTCGAATTTGACTTGAAATTAATATCCTCTCCAGGTGATGTGCCTTGGAGTTTCAAGATTGAAAGTAATACCGGCACGCAAGATGGTGCGCCAGGTGAAGATGCCGAATTCAGCCTTTCAGCCAGTAACGAAGGTCATGCAGCGCCAGAGCTGGATGTTTGGCAACATTATACTTATGACATGGCCGATCTCGTTGACGCGGGAATTGATCCAAGTGGCATTGATCTATTGATGATATTTCCTGAGTGGGGTAATGGTTCAGGTGCTGTCTATCGCGTTGATAATGTCATTATTAGTGCTCCTGAAGAAATTACTGAAACTCCCGTTCCTGATGAAGATCCTGTCGTTAATGACCCTGAAGTGCCTGCTACCACAGGTACTGAATTAATGATGTTTAATAACGCAATAAATCCAGCCTGGCCGGCTTGGGATTGTTGTGCTGGCTCAACACCTGCAGTTGTTATAGAGGGTGGTGACTATGGCAATGTCGTAGAATTTAGTATCGGTGCTCAGGCAACAGTTAAGGGTTTTATGGGTCGTGACAACGGCAGTATTTTTGATGCCTCAACTATTGCGAGCACAGGCGTAGTCGAGTTTGACCTTAAATTAGTTGCCTCCCCTGGTGATGTGGTTTGGAATGTTAAACTTGAAAGTAACGGGGGCACTGAAGGCGACGCAACGGGGCAAGCGGTCGAATTAGTTTTATCTGCAAATAATGAAGGTCATGCCGCGCCAGAGCTTGGTGTATGGCAACATTATAGCTTTGATTTAGCTGATTTTGTTGCTGCTGGTATTGACCCTAGCGGTATTGATATCTTCATGATATTCCCTGCATGGGATACCGGTAATGGTGCAGTATATCAAGTAGATAACGTTCGAATTGGTGAATAATACATAATTATCTGGGTAGTTAGCGAGAATATATCCTTGCTACCCAGACACTAAGCACCACAACACAGAACAGAACAGAACAGAACAGAACAGAAAAAACAAGGAATTTG
>Ga0209292_1001162_pt1 | contig 32816 bp, 35 predicted proteins | sample GOMGulsemesocosm_2_FD_184634 | JGI IMG/M metagenome (GOLD analysis project Ga0209292, IMG submission 184634) | Methane-oxidizing microbial communities from mesocosms in the Gulf of Mexico - GOM9C Gulf of Mexico (SPAdes) (version 2) | ecosystem: Environmental > Aquatic > Marine > Cold seeps... | reverse complement strand
GAAATAGATAGAATATGTTCGTAAAGAGAGAGTTCATCCATGGCAATAAACTTAGCTAAATAAAGTTACTTAGGATACTAACTTGAGAGGGAAAATACTAATGATCCACTTGAATAGGGGAAGACCCTTTCTTTTATTAGGCGTCCAATGGCCTCCTTTTAAGTAAACCCATGAAATATACCGACTTTACGCCTTATGTTCGTTAGGACAAACTCCTAGAATAATGAAAAACCCTATATCTTCTATTAGCTCATTCAATTTGAGAAAAATCCGCTTTCCTTTGTTTTGGCAAATGCTATTGGCCATGACACTCGTGCTATGTCTTTCGACTGGGGCACTGTGGGGTTATTTGCAATTAAACTTCAATGATTTAATGCAAAAGCAAATTGATACCTTCGCCAATACGATTACTCAACAGGCTGCTAACAGTGCCGCTGAGATGTTAATGGCAGATGACAATATGGCACTGTCTGCCATGCTCGAAAACCTTGTTCGTACCAGTGATAATATTATCTCAATGTCTATTCAGGATGAGAGAAATAATACTGTAGTATTAGCATTAGCACCGACATTAGGAAAGGCATTGAAAAGTCATACTGAGGGAAATAAATCCCGCAGCGACTATCAAGCCAGTATTATCTTTCATGATGTAAAAGCAGGCACGATTCTACTTAGCCTTGATAACAGTGCCATCAGTGACTCTCTCACCAAAACTTTGCGCGCATTAGGACTTATTCTAATAGGGATTGTGTTACTGGCCATTGGCAGCAGTATATTTATTGCTAAAAAATTAACCCACTCTTTAAAGCAGCTGCAAATCACGACCCGGCAAGTCGCAAAAGGGAACCTCTACCCTACTTTACCGAATGTTAATAATAATGAAGTGGGGGATTTAGTTAAAAGTTTTGAGCATATGTTACAAGGCTTGCGTGATAAAGAATCTATTGAGCACAAATTCAACGCTTTTATTTCAAAGGATATTGCCAAAGATATTTTATCTGATTTGAAGCAGCATAAAAAACCCTTAAAGAGTGTTAATGGTTCGGTACTTTTTGTCGATATTGTTGGCTTCACTCAGTTAAGTGAGAGCCAAAGCCCCGAAAGAATTGCTGATATACTCAATCAATATTATTCACTTTTGCATCAGGTGAGTAAGATTTATTGGGGCAGTGTCGACAACTACATTGGTGATGGTGCGATGCTTACTTTTGGCGTTCATGCTAATAATCCTAAACACAGTATTAATGCGATATGTGCGGCGCAATTATTTATACGCTTAAGCAAAGCTTTGAACCAACAACGCATTACAAATAATCTTCCCGAATTGCATTTCAGGCTAGGTTTGCACTGCGGCGATATGTTAGCCGGAGCAATCGGTGATCCAGAACGTATGCAATTTACTATTAGTGGCGATACCGTCAATGTCGCTGCACGCTTGTGTGATTTAGCCAGTCCAAATAAATTGATGATTAGTGAAAGCGTATATCAGCATCGTGCATGTGATTCCTTATTGGTAACTGAGCCTAGTGAAAGATTTAACCTCAAAGGGAAAACCCACCCGATTAACTGTTTCAACGTGACTGGCCTTGCAGCTAAGTTCAATCGTATGCTTATGCAGCAAGAAAACGAACTAAAGGCGATGCAAGAGTATGTTTAAGCGCACCACTATTCTTTGTATTTTATGTTGCTCTGCATTACTTAGTGCCTGTGCCAGTAACCCAAATAATTTTTGGTACACTAGCACAGAGCAGCTAATTGAAAATCATGATTATCAAAAAGCCATCGTGCAAATATCCGCTAACATACCTATTGACCAAAAATTATTGTTAAAGGTAAAAAAGCTGGCTGGAAAGCAACGTAGAAAACAAACTCAAAAAATCAATCTACTGGTCGAACAACAGAAATGGGGCCAGGCTCGAGATACCTTAAAGCAACTGAAGTCTAAGCAACCAAATTCAGCTTCTTTTACCAAACTAAATTTACTGATTGATAATGCACAATTTGAAGAAGAGCGACTAATCAATACTCAACAGGCTTTATTAGAAGCTGAGCTATTAGATATTCAATTTATTCAGCAAGACCTATCTAATCGTATACATCACAACAAAACCCGTTGGTTCCCTCAGAACAATAATCTGATGAGTCAGAAACAGAGATTAGCTGAAAAACTTTTGCAGCTATCGACTCAAGCACTCTTTGTGAAAGACTACAAAAATGCTCAGAAATCCTATGAAAAAGCCATTAAGCTCGATCGAGAATTAAAAACAGGGGAAATCACACAAGCTATTAATGCAGGTCTCAGTGATCAGAACAATATTGCGATAAATGAACGTCGAAATTCGCTGATAAAACAGTTGTATCTCGCTATTTCTAAACAGGATTTCGAAACCATATTGAATATTCAAGAGATATTATCCCATGAGCCTTTTCATGGTGCTGAAGTTGAAAGGGCATTGAATGAGGCAAAGAACAACTGCATCGAGCACTCGCATAAACTAGACGAAATTGCATCAAAGCAATATCGAAACGGAAATATTTCTCTTGCGGTCATTCAATGGCAGCAAGCACTCAGATTAACGCCTACAGATATCAGGATACAAGAGAGGTTAATAAGAGCACAGAAGGTTCAGCGGAAACTTAAAAAACTAACCTCTACTGAAGAGAGTTTGATTCCTTAAGTATTCGCTAGCTATCAATAGAATAATTGCCTAACTCAAACGGTTAATCATAGGTGTGGTTCTCATTACCTGTAGTTTTAAAATGATATCTATTTTAAATTCCTCTATCGCTGAAATGCTTGTCGGTATTCACCAGGTGTATATGAAGAAACCTTTTTAAAGGTACGTCGAAAAGCAGCATCATCCGAAAAGCCGAGTGTATTACTTATAAGGTTTATGGGGGTGTGACTGTATATCAGTAACTCGCTGGCCTGATGAAGTTTAATCAGTCGCATAAAACTGGCTAATGATAAATCAGTGGCTTGCTTAACTTTACGGGCGAGTGTTCGTTCTGTTTGATTAAGATGCTTAGCTAATTCCGAAATAGTCAGTTCCGTAGCAGGGGCTCTTTCAACCCAGATATAAATCTCCCTTAGTAGCTTATCATCTAACTTTATCAATTTTATTTGAGTAAATGGTTGAGCTGATTTTTCAGGTTTAGGAATAATCATGAGCTCAATAATATCTCGCAATACATCTTGGCCACACTGCTCTTCTATCAATGCCTGGGCAATAGGTAAATAACCATTTAATCCGGATGCGGTTCTATTTTGGCCGTCAAAAATAGTGGTCTGACTAAAACTCCAACTCACATCAGGATAATTATTTTGTAAAAAATCAGCCAACCACCAAGTAGCCGTCGCGCGTTGTTGATTGAGACGACCTGAAGCTGCCATCAGACATATTGCGCTGCAATAACCCCAAACTTGCGTAGTCGCAGGCAACTTTTTTAAAGCTGATATTAGAGGTTGATAAGTACCAGTAGCCTGCTCTACATGACGCTGATGACTTGTCCAAAAACCCGGAATAAGCAAAGCGTCTATTGGTGTATTTAACAGAGTCCCTTCTACCTTTATGGTCGTGACTGGCGTTTTATTACCAGTTGAAATCTCGACCTCTTTGCCGTCAATTCCTAGCCATTGCGTATCAAACAGAATTTTACCTGCACGCTTATTGGCCACCTCCAATAACTCGGCGAAGGCAAATAAACCCGACACAACACAACCTGGGTATACCAGTAATCCAATCTTCATCTTCACTATCTCTTGATGCAAGGCTCTTGGGTCGGCCCCGTTACATTGCCTAACTGGCTTAAATTGTATGCTTTATGTCAAATATAGCCATAAAAGAAAATCTACTTCCTTCATACAATGTATCTCGTTCATACAATTTGAGGCCGAGTCATGAAAATTACACAAATTAGAAATGCCACCCTACTGATTGAAACCTTGGTTGAAGGTAAGCCACAAGGTATTTTGGTCGATCCTATGCTTGCACCCAAGGGCGCTATTCCTTCGCTTAAATATGCAACCACATCAAGACGTAGAAATCCGCTGGTTGAACTGCCTTCTAATATGGATGAGTTAAAAGGCCGTATCACTTGTTGCCTGATCACTCACTGTCAAAAAGGACATTTCGATCATTTAGATCGCAAGGCTACTAAATGGCTTAGAGAAAATAACATTCCTATTTACTGCTCAATACAAGACTTAGAGTTTCTTAAAAAGAAAGGCTTAGATGTCCATCCTCTCGAGTCGTCAACAAAGAACGCTTTTCTAAGTGGTTCAATTGAATTGGTCCCTTGTTTACACGGTGAAGGTCTCATTGGAAAAATGATGGCCCATGGTTATGGCTACCACATACAGCTACCTAAAGAGCCAAGCCTTTATATAACCGGGGATACTATTTTAACCAAAGACGTTAAAGAATTTGTTATTCGAACCCAGCCAGATACGATTGTATTACCGGCTGGGGGGGCGAATTTTGATCTAGGAGGCGAGATCATTATGGGGTTATCTGAATCTATCGAATTAGGAGAGATTGCTAAAGGCCAGCTGATCGCTAATCACCTTGAGTCACTGGATCATTGCCCTGTAACTCGTGAATCCATTCTATCAGAAGTTAACGCTAGAGGCTGGCAAGATCGTTTTTTTGTTCCTGCCGATGGCGAAAGTCTCAGCTTTAATCAACCATCCAATGAAGAAGTCGCATAATGAAACTTACTGAATCGTTAGCCTCAGCCGAAGTGAGCTGACTATAGATAGCGACCCGCTGATGCGATAAAGATAGTTATCAATCCCAGCACTAAATTCAGCAAAACCATCTTTCGAATAACATTCAAATTATTGCCTGCAGTCGGCCAATCTTCTAAAGCCACTGCAGCCTTTAAACGTTTAAAAGGTGCGAAATAAACATGCGCAAATATGCCCGTCATTATGTAACCCAATAACATCATAATATGAACGTGCTTACCCACATTCGCTAAGCCACCCAATTGAGCGGCCATATAATGTCCCGTCGTAATCAATAAAATAATGGATAACCAAACCCAATTAAAAAACTTAGAAAATACTCCCACCCAAACGGTTAATCTTAACGGCGGCTCTAATACACTGGCCGCGACTGGCCTTAAAAAGGAATAAGCGAAGAACATTCCGCCAACCCAGATTGTGGCCGCTAAGATATGGAGACTAATGGCAATAAACATAGAATTCCTTAAAATTAATTAACATACTCACGAGCTTAGCATCCCTAATTATTGAAGATACTTTAATCGCGCCAGTTCATGCTGTTTGTACCAAGCGGGGTCCTGCACTTTGCAACGGCCCTCATCTTCAGCATGATGCTCACAACCCATAGGGGTCATGAGTTCCTTAATGTTGGCTATAACCACATTGTCCATTGGCTGGTCGGGAAACTCGCTATTCTTGATCATAATCGCCCAAGGCAAAGCAAGAGGGGCGACCCATGATGTTGTTGCACTATTTAACGGAAAATAACTCATCCCTAGCGCGCCCGTTTGCATTGCCGGGCTATCATTATACGGGGCTATTCGGCCCGAGCCGGTAAAACCAAAGTTAATAAACAGGTCGATATAATTACGCGATGTCTGCATTTCATTAGGCAGAAGTGGTGGCTGTTGCGTACCGATTATGCCATCGATAGGCAAGTTAGAATCCAGTGTCTGATAATAGCCGACACGAATTCGATTGCTAAAACTGCCGTCTGAATCCAACACATGAGTTTCTTCAGTTACGTTAACCCCAGCCGATTGCACCGCTAGTATTCCCGGTGAATTAAATAGAACCTCATAATAAGGGCGCAGGCTATTCTCTAATTCGCGTAACTCAGGCAAACTGGGTTGCGCTTGTTCTGGACAATGCTGGCTCCATTGTTGGCTAATAACAGAAGTTGAGTCCCCTCCTGACCATGCGATGTAATCAATACCATACTGTTCGATAATATCGCTTTTAATCTGTTGAGCCAGTTGTGCAGAGTGATCTCGAAGGCCATTAAAATTCAATGAACATAATAAATCTGTGCGGCTGTCTAGGATCTTTGGTATCGATAAATAGACAAAGCTGGCCTGTGGAATATGCTCACTAAGAATAGAAAAAGGTATCAAGCCGTGGCCAACAATAGCGTCATCACCAATAGCCCGCATGCGACTGCCTAAGAATTCTAACCAACCGGCATGTACAAACTCGGTCAATTGATCAAAGCGTTGCAGTATCGTTAGCTGATATGCTGGTAACTCTATCTCCGGATCATAAGGTAAAAGCTGGCCTTCTGGAGCATGAAACATTGCCTTTACTCGGCTGCGTCGGGTAATGGTAGCCATAAATTCAGCACCGGAATCGACGAATAAGATAGTTTGATCGTCAGCACTTTTTTGCGGCTGATACTCGCCATCACTAAAGCTCAGTTTAACTCTTTCGCACTGTGGTGAAGTGGCTTGTTCTGTCGTGCAATCTAGGCCTACTAACTCCTGCAGACTCTGCTCGACTAAGGCTTGTGTATCCGCTTTTAATGTTTGATAAATATCATCAACAGCGCCATTGTCAGGAGGCGTTTTTTTAGCATCGTTACCGTTACTGCCGCCACAGCCTGAAATAATAAACAGGCACGCTAGCATCATTCCTATGCCATTGAGTTGCTTAACCATTTGAATTCCTTTTATAAAATAGCCGTTATTATTTCATTTATCATTCTACTCTATTCAACTGTTGAATAACGAGTGTCTAGATAAAAGATGCAACAGCTTACTAAAAATAATTGAGCATGAAGCCCCTGGCATAGATTTATGCAGAAGCGTGACCCTGCATTAAGCTAGTTCATAAATAGAATCAATAAAATTTATTGCTGAGGTTGTGGGCTGAGCAAGGAGTGCCCCTTGCTACAGACTGATTTTAAAGGTTCTTCAACTTCACATATATTTCCATTTCAAGAAATCCATCCGCGCGAACATCATTCAGATAATTTTCTAGCATGGGAAAGTCGTCAGGTTCAAAGCCACTATTAGGAAGCCAATCAGAATAGATGCTTAGCTGAGCTTTCAGAGTCTCCTCTGGACTTCCTTTATAATAAAGTACGGCATACTTACCTGCTGGTATCTCAGATGCCTTAAAGGGTAAGTTCACTGGCATATCGCTCGCGATAACGATAGAGGCGTCATAACGACATTTGTCAATGGGGGTAACGACTGGATTATCATAGGCAAAGGCAAAACGTTTTTGCTGCTCTGGGTTTATGCCATGATTTGTCGCCCAGTCTATTAGTTTATCCCAAGCACCATAGATTGCTTCAGGCGCATAACCGCCCTGTGATGCAAAAGTGCATACTCGCTGGCTACTCATCTCTCTTACTTCAATATTCATATTGGCATTCCCTAATTTTGTATCATTAATCACGTCATTAGTGATGCGATTAGGATACAAATCAGAGGGATTGAAATCTTTTCCGTACTTGCTAGAAATCTTTCCAATCTTGCTATCTTTTATTTTTTCAGGATTTCTTATTTCTGAGGGACTGAAACCAAAATGCAGTTTCACCGCTTTTGAAAAGTTAGCGCTCGACGAGAAACCACTATCATAAGCGACTTGGGTAATGGATAGATCCTTTTTGAAGATCAGTAAATTGACCGCACATTCGAGTTTACGCCTAGCAATGTAATCATTAACGGTCTCACCGATTATGCCGGTAAAGATACGATGAAAGTGAAAGGCCGAAAAATGGCTGACCTCTGCGACTTCCGTTAACGATATTTTTTTAGTCAGATTGGCTTCTATATACTGAAGGACGCGATCAATTCGAAGCGTATATTCTTTATTCATAACTACCACTTTTCGGCTGTCAGCAATTGCGTTAATGCCTGCAAGCCTTTGCCTTTGTTACTAATTTTCCAAGCCATAAAGTATTCATGATTATTAACATTAGCAAGCTTAAGTTCTTTCAACTCACCACACTCTAAATGTCGCTGTATTCGCTTACGTGGCAAGTGGCCAATACCAATACCCGCCAATATGGCTTCAATTTTTTGATCCATATTCTGCACATAAAATGTTTTTCCTGCGCTACTGAGTCCTGCACTGCGGGAGATTTCCAGCATCGAAGTATCATGGGTAATAATGCGTCTTAGCTTAGGCAGTATCTCGATGAGTGCTTTAGTATCGTGTGCTAGCGAGGCGTGTTTATGTGACGCTGCAATAACTGGAATTAGATCGCTGTCGCCTATGGGTATTGCCCGAAAGCCTTTCTGTAATGGCACAGGCCCTGGTACGCCGACAAGCAGCTCTACCCGATCTTGATCAAGGGCTTCCCAACCGCCATTAAGCACGCTTTCTAATAAGTCTATTTCTACATTTTCGTGCTCTGTCAGAAAGTCTGCCAAGACCTCAAACAATACTGTGGAATTTAACGTCGACTCCGCCGCTATTCGTATCTTAGGCTCCCAACCTGTAGCGACTTCTTTGGCGGTATTGGCTAAATGAGAGGTGGCTAGCAGAATCTTGCGCCCTTCTTGCAGTATCAATTGTCCAGCCGGTGTTAGTACTGAGCGACGCCCTTGGCGCTGAAACAAGGCGATATCCAACTGCTCTTCTAGCTTCTGTACGGCGTAGGAAACGGCTGACGTCGCTTTATTCAGCTCTTCAGACGCTTTTGCATAGCTTCCGCGCCTATCAATAGCATCTAAGGTCTCTAACACCTCAATAGTGATTGGATTCCTGCTTGTCATGGGCCCGCCAGCATTGTTCTAATATTTAGATCATTCTAAACAGATATTGCCCCTTATTGGGATTTAATTTTCTCTCTATTATGAATACATCAACTCAAGAACAGTTAGCAGAGCCGCTAACTAAGCACTTAAACAAATACTAGGAAGAACATTATGAAAGCTTTATTAAAGACCCTTACGACTACCACCGCTGGTTTAGATACTTTACCTATTCGTATTGGCGCAGGTCTCACTTTCGCCGCACACGGCAGCCAGAAATTATTTGGCTGGTTCGGTGGTTATGGCTTAGAAGGTACCGCAGGTTGGATGGAATCAATCGGTTTGGCTCCGGGTATTTTGATGGCTGGCCTAGCGGGCGGCGCTGAATTCTTTGCCGGTTTGCTACTTGTCGTTGGCCTTTTGGTTCGTCCTGCAGCCTTGATATTAGCGATCACTATGCTTGTGGCAATTATTACGGTTCATCTTGAGAATGGCTTTTTCATGGTGACAAATGGATATGAGTTTGCCCTAGCGTTATTGGTTATTAGCGCAACTTTGGTTATTCGAGGCGCTGGCAGTGCAAGTATTGATAAAGCCTTTTTATCAAAATAGATCACTTCAGCCAGTGCAGCCAACACAGCGGTAATCAGATTCAACTAAACCGCTGTGCTAAGTAAATGCGACTCACAGCAGTCGCTTTTTTTACAACAAACATTAAGGTAAAAGATCATGGGTTTAATACAAAACGGTCAATGGGTTGATCAGTGGTACGACACAAAAAACAGTGGCGGGGAATTCCGTCGTCAAGACAGCCGCTTTAGAAGCTGGTTAACCGCTGATGGCGAAGCAGGCCCAAGTGGCGAGGCTGGCTTTAAAGCGGAGAAAGGTCGTTACCATTTATATGTTTCTTTGGCTTGTCCTTGGGCACACCGCACACTGATTTTTCGCAAATTGAAAAACCTGCAAGAGTATATTGATGTCACCGTTGTCGATGCCGTTATGTTGGAAAACGGTTGGGAGTTCTCTGCTTCTGAACCTGATCCTTTATACGATTTTAAGTACGCTTATGAGCTTTATTTAAAAGCAGACAGCAATTACGAAGGTCGCGTTACAGTTCCCGTATTATGGGATAAAAAGACAAAAACAATTGTCAGTAATGAGTCGTCTGAAATTATTCGCATGTTTAATTCTGCCTTTAATCATCTCACCAACAATACCGATGATTATTACCCAGCGGAATTGCATGATTCGATTCATGCAGTTAATGATCGTGTGTATGACAGCATTAATAATGGTGTTTACCGTTCTGGTTTTGCGACGACACAAGAAGCTTATGAAAGCGCTTTCCATCAGTTATTTGATGCACTGGACTGGGTAGAGAACTTGCTATCTAACCAACGTTATCTAGTCGGACAAACATTAACCGAAGCAGATTGGCGTTTGTTTACTACCTTGATTCGTTTTGATGCGGTGTATTTTGGTCACTTTAAAACCAATAAAAAGATGCTCGCCAGTTATCCTGCGATTAGTGGTTATGTACGCGAGCTGTATCAAGTGCCTGGGGTTTCCGGAACGGTGAACTTTGAACATATCAAAACACACTATTACGCGAGCCACTTAACGATTAATCCTACTGGGGTAATTCCATTAGGACCTGAGCAAGATTTTAATCTACCTCATGGTCGTGACCATTTGGCAAAAGTATAACCAACGAATTAGCAATAATTTTTATCCAGTGTAGGAGCTATCATGTTTTATTATCGAGCCGCTGATGCGCGTGGCAAAGTTAACTTAGGTTGGTTAAACACCCACCATACTTTTTCGTTTGGCGATTATTACGATCCCGACCATATGGGCATCTCTACGCTAAGAGTCATCAATGATGACACCATCGCGCCGGGTGCCGGCTTCGGTATGCATGGTCATCGCGATATGGAGATTATCTCTTATATTATATCGGGATCGATTGAGCACAAAGACAGCATGGGAAACCAATTTGTTGTGCCTGCGGGCGACGTGCAAAAAATGAGTGCGGGCACTGGAGTTATGCATTCGGAATTTAATGCCTCTAAAACCGAACCGTTGAAACTTCTGCAAATTTGGATCAGCCCGAATGTAAAAGGCATAAAGCCGAGTTATGAGCAGATGCCCATCAAGCAGTCCTCGACAATGACACCGTTGGTGACTCCTGATGGCCGCGACGGTAGTCTTACCATTCAGCAAGATGCTTCCCTTTCTCGCTTGCAACTAAAAGCTGGGGAAAGCTATGAGCTGATTGCGCAAAAGCCGAGCTCTCAGAAAGAAGTGGGGTATCTGCATATTATTGAAGGCCATGCCGTTACGGATCAGCCGGTATTGCATGGGAAGAATGCATTAAGACCTGGTGATGGTCTTGGCATAATTAAAGATCAGCTGACGATTACTGCTGGCGATAATGGTTTGACTGCACTCTGGTTTGAACTGCCATCGAAATAATTGCCGACGAAATAAGTGAGATAATACCCCGATGAATACAACTGAAGACCTAACCGTATTTTTAACCAGCCCATTATTAACGACTAGCTTAGTATTTTGGGGACTGGCTATTATCGGGGTGCTTTTAACCGGTATTTCTAAATCGGGGTTTGCGGGCGGTGCGGGGGTTATTGCTGTGCCGCTATTATCTCTGGTACTTCCTGTACCAATAGCGGCCGCTTTAATGTTACCGCTACTGATTGTGATGGATGCTAAATCGCTGCACTACTATTGGCGCTCGGTACGCTGGCAAGAAATAAAAATGATCGCGCCTGCAGCATTAATCGGCATCATCGCCGGTGGTTATTTATTAGGTGAATTACCGAGTAGTTTGTTACAGCTTTTACTGGGACTTTTTTGCATTGTATTTGCTGTGTGGAAAAAGCTAACGCCTATATTGGGCCGCTTACCTTACGCAGGGTTTATTTGGGGGGCTGTTTCTGGGCTGACCAGTACCCTACTGCATTCTGGTGGACCACCGATTAATATTTATTTGGCTACGCGACAATTACCAAAATATGATTGGTTGGCGACCGCGGCTGTATTCTTTGCAATGATGAATTTGATTAAGATAATTCCTTATGGCTTAACAGGTCAGTGGCAATCTGACTTGCCAGTTACTGATTTACCTATCCCCCCACTATTTGTGATCGCTATTATCTTATTGCCAGTCAGCCTTATTGGTGTGTGGTTAGGATATCGTTTACAGCCGAAAATTAGTGAAGCGCATTTCATGTCGGCTTGTAAGGGACTGCTGCTGTGTTCTGGTTTGGGCTTATTAATCGGCGCCATTTTTTAAACAACAAAATTCAAGCACAAACATTCCTGTATAGGGATCAGTCTTAGTGAGGCTGGGCTCACAGAGGATCCCCAAACCCGCTACTGCAGCTTCCACCAATGCATCGCCGTTAGTTGCGCTCATCCGTGAAGTCACCTTTTTTTGGCAGGCAGATTGTCTTTATCACTGTAATGCCAGGTGTCAGGATGATCGAATTTGGCATAACATAATGCTGGCATATCCAACAAATCCTGTGATGTTTTGGGTCTACCGTATCTATAATTAAGGTATAAGGCTGTGATTGTATTGCAGTCTTGTTCAAATTTAGCAAAGACTAGTGGGATAAATATCATGACGCAGAAAATATTTGACCATTATTGATAGCAGCGGTATAGGAAAGCGAAGATAAAGTTATCGCCGATGCCCATGCAAATAACGAAGCTATTTAATTCCTAGGCGATGACTGATGGAGTACATTCCATACCGGCTTGTTAGGGCGATTCTATCTTTTGGTTTATTAAAAAGCTCTATTATTTAAATTGCTCTGACATATAATTCTACTAATATTTAGCACTGGCCTTGGCAAAATAATGTTTTATTAACTGGTAGAAACGCGTGATATGAATTGGCTTCTCACCTTGAAATCTATGCACCATATAAAAAGGCCACTGCCGACCTTGATGCGTGGAAAATACTCTTAGTACTTGCCCATTCGCCAACGCATTATGTAAAACAAATTCTGGTAACAGTGCAACTCCCATATCATTAATGACCATTTCCAAGACTGTAGGCAAGGTATTGGTATGGGCACAAAAATGCACATCGAGTACAACCTTATCGGATAGCTTTGAGTTTTTATAAAGACTTAAAGACTCGTTTTGCCAAGGGGCTGCGATCCAACGCTGCTTGGCTAATTCATCCAGATTTTTTATCAGCCCATGCTTTTGAATATAGGCTGGACTCGCACAAATTATCTCGCCGACATTACCGACCGGTAAAGCACGATAACTACTGTCTTTTAATTCGCCTGTATACAAGGCTACATCTAAATTATCTTGGATTAAATCTCGTGACTCGTCGGTAACGACTAACTTAGGTTCGATTAATGGAAATTCGATACACAGTTGGTTGAGCGCAGGAATAACGATATCTCTTTCGCAGGAGTGGGGAATGGTTAAAGCAAAAATTCCCGATGGGGTTTCTTTGCTGCTATTAAGCTCTTCAAACGCCAGATTCACCTGATCTTGTAATAGCTCACTGCGTTGCAGCAACTTTTCCCCAGCAGCGGTTAGCGACATGCCACGGGTATGGCGAGAAAGCAATTGCTGACCAATATGCTCTTCTAAACGCTTTATCTGCTGACTTATCGCCGATTTACTCATACCCAGATGCTTAGCCGCTAGGGTAAAAGACTCTTGCTTAGCCACTTCGGCAAAGGCTAATAGCGCCGGTAGCATCTTTATATTGTTCATCGCCATCTATCTTCGCACCCTTGATTATTCACAGTCATTGATTGTGCATAAAACAAAATAATCAGTTCAATTTCTGCCTATTGTCGTATTTTCATCATTCTCATAAGCTGTGTCAACACTAACAAGCAAGCTAACAAACTAATACATAAGAGAGAGTTACCCCATGAGCGCATTAATTATTGTAGATTTAACCCCGATCGATAAAGAGCAGTTGAGCACTTACAGTGCCCTAGCTGCGGAAACACTCGTGCCTTTTTCAGGTGAGTTTTTGGCCAAAGGTCCGATTGAAACTTTGCACGGTGATTCGGCTTTTCAAACTAAGGTAGTGATTCAGTTTCCTGACAAAGAGAGTGCGGTTAATTGGTATGCCTCTGAAGCATATCAAAAAATAATTCCGACCCGTAACTTGGGTATGGACAGTCAGTTTCACTTAATCGGTTAAATCTATTAGTTGAGTTGATCCACCAGCGCATTTGAATGTTTAATTCAAAGTAGATTAAATCAGAGTGTTATTTCTTCCTAAACTGTCCAGGTGTTAACGAGAAGAAACGTTTAAACGCCTTACTGAAGGAAGCTTCCGAGGCGTAGCCTGCATTTTCGGCAACCGTCACCATCTTGGTATTATTGTCTTGTAGATGCATTTTGGCCCGCTGCATCCGCCAATTTAGTAAATAGCTTTTAGCCGGAATACCGACCATTTTAGAGAATTTCTCACTGAAGGCGGTGCGTGATAATGCCACCGCGTCTGCCAGTCGCTCAACCGTCAATACCGCCTCTTGCTCACCATGAATCAGGTTTAACGCCTTGCCTATTTGTGCATCGTTAAGCGCCGCCATGTAGCCCATATCCCTTATACTATTTTGCATGTAATGACGCATCAGTTGGATGAACAATATTTCGGTTAATCGATCGACGATGAGACTTGAGCCGGGACTTGGATTTCTCGCTTCATTCGATAAGACTTTCACAAGGTCTCGCAACCATTCCAGCTCAGGTGTCTGGCTAGCTTCAATATGAATGAAGCAAGGAAGGTCATTTAAAAATGGATGCTTAATGGATTGGTCATAAGCAAATGATCCACACAATACGGTATTGGTTTTTACTGAACTGATAAAGGGATTATCACCCGCTAGAATTTTTTCAACGACTTCTGCACCGGGTAAGCGCGGACTCTTTTCATCATCACTGATCCAATGAGCCCCACCAGTAGGAAAGGCCACAATATCCCCCTGCTGCAAATGGATCACTGCGTCACTATTATCCAGCTGTACGTAACAGCTGCCATTAACAATGACATGAAATAATCCCTGCGGGCCTGCGGCAATATCCATACCCCAAGGTGAGGTGAAATCAGAACAAAAATAGGCACTGCCGCTTAAACGAATAGTTCTAAGCACATCCGCTAACGTATCGGTGACCTCTACTGCGTGTTCATTTTCCATTTAAGATTCCTAATACGTGAGCGGCTCTGGTTTTATCTAATATCGCTCCGTTAGCTTAGCAGAGCAGTCCGCCGACAAAATGACAAAAGCTCGCGACATTTCAACCTATTGTTTTCTGACCAAACTCGCATAATAAGCAGCCTACACACTTGATCATTCATCAAGATAGAAAATCATTGCCTAGAGCCGATCATTATGACGAATAAATCAGCAGCAACAAGTCAGATTCAAACACTCTCATTGTACTACTACGATAGCTGCCCATTCTGCCAAGTTACGTTAAAAGCGCTAAAGCAAACAGGGCTTGAGGTAGAGCTGCGCAATGTTCAACGCCAGCCGCAATATCGTACCGAATTAATTAAACAAGGTGGCAGCGCCCAAGTGCCTTGTTTGCGTATTGATTTGGCAGAAGGCAAAACCACATGGTTGTATGAGTCGCGCGATATCATCCATTTCTTGCGCTCTTATGCCAGTGAACTTGAACAAGCCTAACCTGCCCTCTAAACAAAGGATTTGAGCATGCAAAAGAGATTATCTGTGTACTTTTCAGCCCTAAAGGTCGCCTTAGTGGTCGGAACGGTATTATTGCTGATCAATCAGTATGATGCTTTATTTTCGACCGCAGAACTGCGTTGGTTTCCTGCTTTATTAACTTACTGTGTGCCCTTTACTGTATTTCTGCTCGGCCAAAGAAATGCAAAGCGAAGCTGTGATGCACATCAGTCGTCTTCTAACGAGAAGGTATAGTTCGAATAATATTCGCGGACTTGCCTACTTTAAAAGAGAGGTCGTGTTTAAGAAGTATCAGAGAGGGGGTTAAAAAAAGAAGAAAAGAAGAAATAAACAAAGCAGTCGTCGGCAAAGCCGAGCAACTGCTTCATATGCAAAAAAGATGAAGCTTAGATAGCTACAACTTTATTCGCGCAAGGGCCTTTCTGACCTTCGCCAATTTCGAATTCAACCGCTTGGCCGTCATTCAAAGTAGCGTAACCGCCACCAGCTTGGATTTCTGAATGGTGTACAAAAAGATCCTTGCTGCCATCTTCTGGAGTAATAAAACCGAAACCTTTATCGGCATTGAACCACTTAACGATACCTTTACTCATGCTATTTACTCTTAATTGTTGGTGAAATATATAATTTGTACTCAAATTCACCGATTCGAATACAAAGATTTAATAAATACTAGTGCAAAAAGGCAACAAAATCCCGATTTTTAATAGCGGAATTCTTAGCTAAGTGGCAAAGCCGTATTTACAAAGTGAGACAATCCCATCTTTATAAGAAAATTACAACCTCTTGATGTATTAAGCAGATGACATAGTTCCATTTACTGCTAAGTTTCGACTGAAATTTTAGCAGTAATAGACGCTAAATCGACTTCAGTATAAAACGGATTCTGCTCGTAAGGGCCGTAAGTATGGGGTTTTCCTTGTTTGCGGCTTTGCAGTTAGCGAGAAAGAACGTTTGATAACTACTGACGTGAATATTGAAACATTATCTGTAACGATCCCCCTTATTTTCACCTATTTATTGTAATTTCATCTGACGCGTAGCATACACCCATTAAGGTGCTTAACTCATTATTTAGCTTTGCCTAACTTTCATCGATATTTTCTTCCACATTATCTTCCCCACTTTCTTCTAAATCTGCTTCTATCTCTACTTGCAGGCTCTGTAACGAATCCATAATCACCATGAATTTCTGTCCAAATTCTGTTACTTGATATTCTACTCGAGGAGGAATTTCAGGATAGGCCGTTTTTTTAAGAATACCAAAATCAACATTCTTACGCAGGCATTGATTCAAAACTTTTGTGCTTAAACCTTCCACCGACCTCATCATCTCACCGGGACGATTAATATCGTTGGCCAACAATTGATAAACCGTCAATGACCATTTACAGCCGACAATGGTTTCAACCATGGCTGCACATCTACCAGGGCCACTCACGCGTGAAAATATTTTCACTTCTTTTTTTATCTCACTGCTTTCTTCACTACTCATAACAACCTACAGGATGATTTTTAACGGAGAATTCTTAGCACATTAATATTACAGCAAGATTACACTTTCAATGGCTGTTCGTCACAAACTATATGCCAAAATTATTATAATAATAATTTCTTATATTAATTTTGTTAAGTAATTCATAAAGATGTACCAATAAGTTCCTACCTAACCCGTTTGTACGTACTTTTTTCGGCCTCGATCCCCTCGTAATATAGCCTCACTATTTAGTTAACGACAAGTTCAATCAAACTTCGTACACATAAAGATACGAGCAATCACATTAGGAAAAGACAATGAATTTCAATCATACGGGCACGGCATTAATTATTGGTGGCACCAGCGGCATGGGCTTCGAAACAGCCAAGCGTCTGCTAGAGAATAATCTTGATGTTATCGTTGTCGGTAATAATGAAGATAAACTGAAGCGTGCAGTAACAGAGTTAGAAGCGCTGACTACGAGTAATAAAGTAAGTGGTTTTCAAACCAACCTTTATAACAGCGAGAGTGTGAAAAAGTTGTTAGCGTTGATTAATAGCACCGAGACAGAGATCAGTTATTTGGTGAACGCAGCAGGTTACTTCAGCCCTAAACCTTTTATCGAACACAGCACTGATGACTACGATACTTATCTAGAATTGAACAAAGCCACCTTTGTTATTTCACAAGCCGTCGCGCAGAACATGATCGGTCATAAGCAAGGCGGTAATATTGTGAATATTGGTTCTATGTGGGGTCATCAGGCGATTAAAGCGACGCCTTCATCGGCGTATTCAATGGCCAAGGCCGGCCTGCATGCACTGACTCAGCATATGGCAATGGAGCTTGCTGAGTTTAATATTCGCGTGAACGCTGTTGCGCCTGCAGTCGTGAAAACACCGATCTATGAAGCGTTTATTGATCCTAGCGAAATGGATGAAGCCTTGGCCGGCTTTAATGATTTTCATCCCATTGGTCGCATTGGCCAAGCACAGGATATTGCCAGCACCATCACCTTTCTATTGAGTGATGATACCAGCTGGGTAACTGGCGCTATTTGGGATATTGATGGTGGCGTGATGGCGGGACGGAATTAAGCTACTTGCACTAAAGTTACGCTAGCCAAACTTAGTATCGAAGGCGCTCTGAACTTCTGCTTTAGCGCCCTTTTCTACAAACGTTCCATGCGCTGCTAGCAATTGATCAAAATTCAATTCTAGTAAGCGCTTCAAATCGTCTTTAATGCCCTCTTGATTTTCCACCGCCATCTTTAACCACATTTTAGGAATGATGGTTTCTTGAGTGAACCCTATTAGAGGCAATACTCGTCGAGCCAACCAATTGGTATGCGGATAACTGGCATAACTTTGCACAGCATCGCCGGTTAATAACAAACCTTTTTCACGCCCTTCTTCTGTTTGCGGTGAAGGCTCTAAAAAAACGGCCGCTTCGCTTTGATGTAGGTGTTTAAAAACAAATAACTTAGCATTAGAAAAAGGCAAAGCACCGCCTTCTATAAGCGGCTGGGTGATTTTAGGTTTGCTATATATCGTACCATCTTCAAGTGACCAGAACTCCGCCTGATATCGATCCACATAAAAAGGATCATCCATACCGTGAGAGGGTACTAGGCGCATGACGTGAGCGACCTTACCCAGTTTATCTAACTCAGCTAAGCCAGCATCATCCATGCGCACGGGGTTAATCAGCGTTAACTCACCTTTTTCACGCACAATGGCCATATTACGTGAAAACCGCACCACGGCACTCGGTTTTACACAACCATGAACGACAAATACATCTTCGGCTATTTGCTTAGGTAAGTCGTGGGGTAAAGCGCTTGGGTAGTCCATTAATGGCCTCGATGTTTTATCGGTTCAGCTAGCATTCATACAGAGTTATATGAATGCTAGAGAAGTTTTACTGTATTACAAGAGTATAGCGATAACAAAATAAAGTATTCGTAGAGCTTAGCGTCGGCGCTTTAACGCATTCTTACTGAAGTCACTCTCGGCTAAACCGGTTTGGAAGTTATAGTTATTCCATTGCAGTTCAGTTTCTTTGCCACTCTGGTGATTCACCATCTTGGAAGTATTCGCGCGCCAGTGCTTACCTAAATACAATCTAAAGTCTTGATACGATAACGTCTTTAATAATGATTTTTTACGATCATAAAACTCTACCTTAACAATACGATATTCATCCTTGTCGATCCAGACGATACGCTTACTATAGCCTGAGGCTTTATCAGTGGGTATTTGCTCGACTTTATAAGTATCTAGTTCAACTTGAGCGCCTTGTAAAAAGGCATCGCTTAGTTTCTCTTCACCAAGGTAGTTATAAGTGTATTTTTTAATTTCAAAAGAACTTAAATCTTCAAAGGAAAACTCTGACCCCATAAAAGGACCCGATTTGTTATTCGAAGCAATGCGCTTTACACGCTTCAACGAAGGTAGATACAACCACTGATCATCGGCGCCAATAGCATGGGAGTAACTCAAAAACGACGTTCCCTTTACGTCTTTCGGTTTGTTAAATACAGTGAGACTTTTATCCCCGTCGTCTAGCTGCTCTAGAGATTTCATTTTTACTTCACGTACACTTTCTTGGCCTTGGGCATTTCGAAGAACCATCAACATATCGGCAGTAAAGTCTTGCCAACCTTGATCAACGGTTTTTGTTTTCAGTGAAATGTCCAAACCTCTTTGTACAGAGTCTTCTGTGTTGTTCACGTCTAGATTCGCCAGTGTTAGCTGACTACCGAGTATCAGTGCTACTGTTGCACTGAGTCGTTTGATTATATTTAACATATTCTTTTCCAATTCTATTTTTTAATAAATCGACAATATTTGACTATTATTAAGCCGCACTAACGTTAGCGTTTTTATCTTCTGAATCCTGATCTTCACTTACTTTTTCTTCAGCTTTATTCTTATCCAATAACATCAATAGCGGCGGTAAGAATAAGAAATCAATGATCAAGGCAATTAGAATCGTTATCGCAGTTAATAACCCCATCTCACCATTTAACTTAAAGGTCGATTGCGCGAGTACCGTAAAGCCAGCCACCAGCACAAAAGTCGTAATCCACAATGCTGTGCCAACATGGCCAAAGGCATAATGAACCGCTTCTGTCGGGCTGCTATTGTTATTGCGACGAGCGTGTAAGTACTTAGTTAAGAAGTGCACAGTATCATCCACGACAATACCCAAGGTCATACCAATTACCATCGATAAACTCATGCCAATTTGGCCGTTGATAATGCCCCAGAATCCAAAGGCAACCGCTGCCGGTAATAAGTTTGGTAATAAGCTGATCAAACCATAGCGCCAGCTTTTAAGGGCAAAACCTAGGATGATTGAGATAACAATTAACGCGACAATTGTACCGATCAAACTACCCATAATACTTTTTTGGCCTATGTGAGCGAACATAAAGCTTGGGCTGGCCATATCCAACTCATACTGAGGAGCATTGGTGGCGAACCACGTTTTAATTCGATCACCCAGTTGAATTTGCTCTTCACTGCTTAAGTTTTTAAACGTCGCAATCATCTTAGTTGACGACTTATCTACATTCAGCTGAGTATTCAAATCCAGACCATAAGGCAGAGACATTTCGTACAATAATAAGTACTGCGCCGTCATCTCAGGGCTATCAGGTAGCTTGTGCCAAGCTGGATCATCGCCGTGCATATTTTTATTCAAACGCTTTAAGGTATCAGTAAGGGTATTAACATGATCGGTTTCTGGCTGTGCACGTAACCAATCCGCAAGACCTGCAACGGCTTTCAAATACTCAGGGCTATTGATGCCATTCGATTGTCCAGATTTAACCGACATTTCTAAAATCGTCATGCCTGAAAGATTTTCTTGCATAAAGTCGGTGGCGGTTCTGAACGGTACGGTTTCATCAAAGTATTTTACGAAGTCATCGTTGATTTCGTTTTGTGGAATAAACATAGTAAAAGCAATCACGATGGCACTCACTAGCGGTAATAGCAGCTTGCGTTTAGCGATGACAAAATCGGCTAGCTTGGCCATCACATCTTTCTTTTGTGTGCTCGATTTTCCATCCGTATTCTGCTCTAGCGCTTTTACACGAATCGGCAATACCGTTAATAATGCAGGGAAAATCGTAATAGAAAATACAAACGCCAAAACCGCGCCCATCGCCACGATGTTACCCAGATCACGATAAGGAGGAATCTCAGAGAAGTTCATGCTCAGGAAACCAACGGCCGTGGTAATACTGGTTAAAAAGATCGGCTTAAAGTTAAGCTCTAAACTTTTACGAATAGCAGTATGTTTATCAGCACCGTTGCGCATTTCATAAAAGGTGGAAGCCAGTACGTGGATACAATCGGCCACGGCTAGGGTCAGAATAATAGTCGGCGCTGATGCCGAGGCACCACTGAGGAAGAACCCCATCCAACCAGCTAAGCCCATCGCACTGGCGATGCTCATTACAATCACCAATACAGTCGCGAACGTACCTGAGATGGTTTTCAATAAAAAACCAATCGCAAGAATCACGATTAAAAACATTAACGGGATTAATGTAGAGCCGTCTTCCATCGACGATTCAGCAAAAGCATTATTCAACATAACCATGCCAGAAAGATGAACTTTCGCACCCGGGTTTTGTGCTTCGAAATCAGCCTGTAGTTGACGCACCTGGCTGACAACCTCTGGGATTTCTGCAGCAGGATCTAAACCCGGTAATTTGATGGCGACATCGATGACAGAAACATGGCCGCTTTTAGAGACAATTTTATCGACTAACTGAGGTTCGTGAGTCGCGACTTGTTGAATCCGTACGAGATCAAGAACCGTTAGCGCTTCGGCATCCATCACTAAGTCTTCGACGATCATGTCGTCTTCTTGTGCATAGGTATATTGGAAATTAGTAAGTGAATCGACACGGGTAGAGTAAGGAACCTGCCAGCTAAGTTCGGTTAGTTTCTTAAGCGCGCCTAAGTGCTGAGGTGTAAAGACAGTCTGCCCTGCTACCTGATCTTTTGGTGGCACGATAATAAAACTGACGTTATCACTCTTACTGTAAATCTTTTGCATGGACTCATAAGCCACTAGCTCTGGATTCTCATCATCAAAGAAGATTCGGTAATCACTTTTGAAAACCAAGTTTTGGGCGCCCGATGCGGCTATAAAAGCGAATGCTAAGAAAGCTAGTATGACCAAGAAGGGTCGTTTAGCGACTAAAGCAAATAGATTGTCTCTCATGAATTCTCCTGAAAGGGTATTTGAGCGGGATAGATCGTTGGTTAATTAGGTTCTATTCGCCAATATAAAATATTCAATAATGAACAGTAATTGGCTATAGTTGCACACCTCAATCCCACTTTTGGACACCCTCTATTATTGGGAATAAAAGATTGAATTTGGAGATATGAGTAATGAAAGTATTTGAATGGGACGATCTACGTATATTTCTAGCCATACTGCGTGGGCGATCAATCAACGCAGCAGCAAAATTATTGGGTAGCAGCCGCTCTACGGTATCCCGCCGATTGCAGGCGATGGAAGATCAGCTGGATATAAAGTTGTTTGTGCGCAACCCAGAAGGCTTTGTTTTAACCGAAGTGGGTGAAGCGATGGTGGCACGAGCCGAGCGGATCGAGAGTGAAATTTTAAGCATGGAACGAGAGGTCTTTGGCCGTGATGCTGCTCTTGCCGGGCCGATTAGACTTTCCATATTTCCACATATCGCACAAACCTTGGCGATGCCTTACATCGCTGAGTTTGCCGCAATGTATCCCGATATTGAAATTGAAATTGATGCGACGTTTGAAAAGGCCGACTTATCTCGGCGCAGTGCTGATATCGCTATTCGCTTTCAAAAAGAACCCGAAGAGCATCTCATTGGCCATCGACTACCCGATTTTGCCCGCGCTATGTATGCGACCCAAGAATACATCGATAACCATACCTTTTTTGGTCCAGAGACAGATGCCGAATGGGTGGGATGGTCTACCAAAGAGAACGTCGCTTTTTGGAATAGCGATACGCCCTTTAGCCACTGCAAGATTCATCATGTAGTAACAGAACCGATGGCGCATTTACAAGCAGTAAAATGTGGTTTGGGATTTTCTGATTTGATGTGTTTTATTGCCGACCAAGAAGAGGCGTTGGTGCGTATTCCAGATCAAGGGCCGCTAAGGAAAAGTCCAGCATGGATCGTAAATCATCCTGATTTGATTTCTACCGAGAGGGTAAGAGTGTGTGTGCGATTCTTACATGAAGCTTTAAGCAAGCATGCCGATGCGTTGGCTGGAAATATTTAACTTCTAACGAATTGAAAGCACGCCTCTTTAGGCAAGTGCTTCCGTTAAAAACTTCATCACCAGTTTGATTCTTTCCACTTTACGCAGATCGGGGTGAGTTAATATCCATAATTGATTTTCTTTCGCCGGTTCAAAAGTGAATAGTCGTACCAGCCCAGCTTGCTGCAAATCATCGGGTAGAATTGCTAACCCGTGTGCACTATTCGCCAAGCAAGCCATCGCTACCAAATCATCTGTGCGTGGGCCAATGGTGCTCGCTAAGTTTTTTTCTTGCCAGATAAAAGTGGGATGATTCGCTAATGATCCTGCAGCGCCAATCAATTTATGCGCGCTTAGCTCTGTTAAACTGTCAGCTTTACCAAATTCATTAATATAATCAGCGTTCGCATAAACACCCCATTTGATACGACGAATTTCTCGGCCCACCAAATGCTCCGGTGGCGTCGACGTAACCCGTAATGCGATATCGGCTTGACGAGTACTCATATTCAATTCGAGCTGAGTAACGAGAAGTTCTAATTTAATTTCTGGGTAACGTTGATTAAATTTTGCCAAATGCATTGGTAATTCATTATAAGAAAAACTGCTCGGTGCGGTTATTCTCACGATGCCTTTTGGCTGAGCATCTTGGCCGGCAAGTTGACGGTCAATATCATCGAACGAGTGACTGATGATGCGAGCGTGCATCAACATCTTTTCCCCAAGTTCGGTTAATTCATAACGGCCATTTAAGCGCTCAAACAAACGCCCAACCTGCTCTTCAAAATCATTCAAACGTCTAAAAATCGTTGAGTGACTCATGCTAAGTGATTCTGCAGCATCGACTAAATTCTGCTTTTCAGCGATGGCTAAAAAGATCTTCAGTGCATTCCAATCCAAGGGAGTTTTCCGTTTGCAAAAATGACAATATGGTTGTCATATTTACAGATTGCCTTCAAATATGCAAATGCCTATTCTAGCTAAGTAACACAACACAACGACAAGCACTGCCTGTAGCAGCGCAGCCTTAAACACAAATAGGATTAAAGATAATGATTGGATACATCACCGTTGGAACCGATAACATCGAACGCTCAGCAAGCTTTTATGATCCGCTATTTACCAGCTTAGGCGCTAACAGAGCGATGGAAGCCGATGACTATATTGCTTGGGTTAATGCTGAAAATGCCCCCATGTTCGCCATTCATACTCCGGCTGATGGTCAACCTGCAACCGTCGGTAATGGCATGATGATTGCGCTGATGGCTAAAAACCCAGCACAAGTTGATGCCATCTATAACCAAGCAATAACCTTGGGGGCAACCGATGAAGGTAAACCAGGCCCACGGCAAAAAGCAGGGTTTTACGTCGCTTATTTCCGCGATCTCGATGGCAATAAACTTAATATTCACTGCATGTAAATCACCTGCTACAGAGAAGAAAGATGGCTAAAGATACTTTCCATATTATTGGCCATCAGCTTTGCCCGTATGTACAACGCGTGGTGATTCTGATGATAGAGAAGCAGATTCCTCATACTAGGACTGATATTGACCTAAGTAATAAGCCCGACTGGTTACTGAAGATTTCACCCACGGGAAAGGTACCCGTATTAGTGGTGAATGATAATAATTTTTTATTTGATTCTAATGTGATTTGTGAATATTTGGATGAAGTTTCACAGAGTTCACTTTATCCAACGGATACCTTTGGTAAAGCGACACATCGCTCTTGGATTGCATTTGGCACTGAAATTCTAAATCTGATCGCGAATATAATTTATCAAGATAAAAGCCTTCATTGCGCTAATGCCAGCATGATGGGGATTGCTAACCGGCTTACAATCATTGAGGAATTACTTACTGATGATCGCTACTTTTCTTCATCAGAGTTCCATTTAATCGACGCCGTATATGCAACCATCTTTCGCTATTTTGAAGTATTAGATTCATTCATCAAATCCAATCCATTGGCGAAGCTGAATAAAGTAGCGAGCTGGAGTAAAGCACTGCAGCAAAGAGAATCTGTGAAGAATGCGGTTCCCGATAATTATAACCAGCTACTGGTCGAGTTTATTAAAGGGAAAGATAGTTTTATTGGTCAATTCTAATGTAACCACTTGCAGTAATAATAACGCCTCAATGAATATTAAGGCATTATTATTAAGTAATTAACGCTTTGTCGGAGTGGTAGCACTGCCCGCAGTATGCCACCGTCGATATTTAACTCGATGCCCGCGACCTATCGGGATTCGTCTGTCGCTAAATCCAAAACCGCTTACGCGACATCTAAGGGCCTTCCCACTGTACTCATAAAAGATCAGTCATGATCATTAAATTTTGAACAAGGCTGTATATTGATACTTTGATCTTCAGTTTACTAGAGAGAATTACAGGTATTGAGGTACTTTTTGAACGCGATATTGCTCATCAAAAGAGTATTGATAAATGTCTTGAGTGTATAGATATTGATTAGGAGTGTACTTAGAAGTCGCCTTGAATAGGCTAAAAATTACTGCGATGACGAAGAAGAAATTAAAACGAGAGAGAGTTTACGCATAAAGCAGTGGCGGCAGAACCGACCAGCTGCTTCACATGCGAAAGATGAAGCTTAGATAGCTACAACTTTGTTTGCACAAGGGCCTTTCTGACCTTCGCCAATTTCGAACTCAACCGCTTGGCCGTCGTTCAAAGTAGCGTAACCGCCACCAGCTTGGATTTCTGAATGGTGTACAAAAAGATCCTTGCTGCCATCTTCAGGTGTAATAAAACCGAAACCTTTATCGGCATTAAACCACTTAACGATACCTTTACTCATGTTCTTTACTCTTGATAGTTGGTGAAATATGAATTTTGTACCCGAATTCACCAGTTCGAATACTAGGTTATATAATGTTAACTCCTCTCAAAGGCCCATAGAATGGGCCCTTCACATTACTGCGAAGGCTAAATGAGAGAAATTAGCTAAACCTACTGTGTATAGTATACAGCCAAAAATGAGAATATATAGTCTGAGAGCCCTTTGAAGCTTAAATAGGTTCAATTTTATTCTGGGACGATGTATAAAAAATGAGCGTTTATTAATCAATAAACGTGGGCGATAGCCCTAACAGCGCCAATATTAGAAAATCACGTTTGTCACTCTCGACAGTCTTATCACTTGTTATCTATATTAATCCATTCGCCCACATTCACATATCGGTAGGCATCACCAAATACTTGGCTAAAATCATGTACTACTTGATCACTAGTATCGTGACTGCCTAGAGCAACTAATGAAGGCTGAAGTTCTTTCAGCATTGCCATTTCAGTATTTATTGTCTCTTGTTCTATCGGCTGAAACGGACCCGATCCTGATGCAAAAATTCGTTGTAAGTTGAAACCTAATACTTCAAGCCTGCCTTCTGGTACGGGGTAATGTAAATCACCGACTAAACCATAAAGTGGTTGGTCAAATACCTGAGAGGTCCGCTGCAGTATTTTAGCTAAGGTTTGGTGACCACAACCTACAATTAATACTAAGCCTTTGCCTTCCACATTAATCGCTAACGCTTGCTCAGCAATTCTTCCCATGAATAACTGCCTTGAGATCGCGCCAATACTAGCCAGTCCTGGGCCGACAATACTAGGATCAGGAATTACCTGTACATCCACATTAGGGTATTCAATATCAACCGGTGAGAATATCTTCATCCCCGTTAAATCGACTTGTTTATTGCCCAATGAAAACGTGTTTTTGTTCACCCAGCTTTGACCGCCACTATGATCTAAATGATGATGACTCAAAAACAGAGTGTCTATTTCGTTAAGCGCTATCCCTAGCTCAGCCATATTGTGTTGCAATGGCGAGGGTGACTCGCGCTGAGCATTAAAACCGACATCAAATAATATCGTCTGCTGATCGGTTTTAATCAAATAAGAAACACCCGCTTCTCCTTTAAATCGTGAATCTAAAGTCTTCCAATTAACTAGAGGCAATATCGACAACGTCTTAGTACTGCCAAAATCCGATAATGTACTGGGCTGTTTAGATTGCCATTCACGCTCAACTTCGGCCAAGCCTGGTTGAAAGAAAAAGACTATATATCCAACCAAGGAAAGCCCGATCAGTAACACGACTGCTAGCAAACCCCAAAGAAGATTTTTAACCATTATATTAACCCCCTTATTTATTCAAAATATTGAGCAAGATCAGCTGGGATTGGCATGGGTTTAATCGGACTGATCCGCGCTCGCCCCGTATTACCCAGTGGCACTAGATTAATGATTGAGAAGATACTCATAATCATGCGAGTTACCTGACCTAATGTTTCTCGAACATCATTTTCTTTCATACCCACTTTAAACATCCAGTAATGGCTTTTAACATGGGGAATATAATTTCTTTGCCCTAGAATATGAGCCCGCTCTAAATGGATGTAACAGAGGCTGTAGCTTTCTTCTTCGAATAACGCTTTAGCCAACTGCATTTCATAATTAAACGCATCTCTTAATTTATTTTTCATAATCATCTAATACCCTATTAACAATCAAAGAATTAAGGTAACTATTCAGCAGGTTTTAAAAACGATCCATGATGCGGTATTTATTCCACAAAACGGCGTAAATACTTCCCTGTAGCCTTAGTTCGGCTCCTGCCTCGCATATTTGCTCCACAAACACCCCATAATCGATCTTACTCTGTCTTTATTTGAACTACCTGAATAGTTACGAAACAAGTTTGAATTACAGGCTAACAAGGTCTCTAGACTATAACTTGAATAAACTGGCTATCTTTACTATTAATAATTTCATCTTCTATCCTTGACCTGTGTGTAACACACAAGGTTAATATAGGGATAACAAAAACAAATACTGATGATTAAAATCGTAATTATTAGTCAATAGTGGAATCACTAACATGATGGCATTACTCGATAATTTTATACTGCTCTTCACTGAGTCTGCGCCTTACCTGCTATTAGGTTTATTGCTCGCAGGCATTATCCGCATGCTGGTCCCCGATAGCTGGATAACCAAATTTTTAGGCGAGCGCAGTTCCGTAGTGACTGCCGCTATCATTGGTACTCCCCTCCCCTTGTGCTCTTGCTCTGTTATCCCAACGGCGATCGGTATTCGTCGTGCTGGGGCGAGCAAAGCCAGTACCGCAAGCTTTATGGTCGCGACACCCGAAACCGGAGTTGATTCTATTGGTGTCACCTTGGCACTTATGGGCCCGGTGATGGCCATTGCTAGGCCTATTTCAGCCATTCTATCGGCTATTGCGGCGGGTTCTCTTGTGCGCTTGTGGGACACAGAAACTCCGCCAATAGAAGATGCGAAAGAAAAAGAAGCGGTGCACAGCTGCTGTGGCGGTAAAAAGAAAGAACTAAGCATCGCTCAGAAAATGAAAAGTGCAGTAATTTATGGCTACGGTAAATTATTATCCGACTTTATGGGCTGGCTCCTGGTCGGTATTAGTTTTGCGGCCTTGATACAGACCTTTGTTCCCCCTTCTCTATTGACTGAATACGGTAATGGTATTTTTGCCATGCTACTGACCGTTCTGATCTCAATTCCTATGTATATTTGTGCGACGGCCTCCACACCTGTGGCTGCAGGTTTGATGTTATCGGGTATTTCTCCCGGTGCTGCTTTGGTATTTATGCTAACAGGGCCTGCGACTAATATTGCCACGCTCATGGTGGTTAAGAATGAACTAGGGGTTCGATCACTGATGGGGTATTTAGTGGGTGTTATCGCCACGGCATTGGCTTCGGGTTTAGCACTGGATTGGGCGGTTGAGTATTTCCAGCTAACAATCGAAGTGAGCCATGGCCAACACAGTGATATGACCTCAATGGTTTACTCAGCGGCGGCCATCATTTTAGCCGGCTTGATTATTTGGCAATATGTGAAGAAAGGATTGCAGAAAATAGGAACAACAACGGCAGAAGCGAATACTCATTAAATCATAAGCATCGTACTAACTATTACATGAGGAACTGCATAAAAAGTTGCATAAGTTATTCATCAAAACTTATGCAACTCACCTTGCATTCAATACTCCCAGCTTTTATAGGTCGGGTTATCATCTTTCATATCTTCGAATAACCAAACCATACGATCGAGATACCAGCTTTTGCCAATATACGCTAAGGAGACTCCTAGCACGGCCCCCCAGATTGAATAATAAACAATGGACCAAATCGCTAAAATCATGCCGATAGAAGAAATGGTATTCAATATTCCATGCAAGGGAGTGATATGTTTTTCCGGTATTTTTATATTATCTCTATTTAAATAAACGCGTTCGCCCATTACCGCTTTAGATGCCCAGTTTTTGGTTGATTTTGGTTTATTAAAAACGACCGGATTAAAAAACATCCATAGTAGTGACAATATCCCAGGCACTAGGCACCACCAATCAATCCAGACTCGACTCCAAAAGCTGAGGACAATAACCGGCAATACCGAGTATCGGGTCCAGACACTGATGGGGTTAGAATGCTTTAGCCAGTTTTCATCTGTCAGATTAAAAAAGTTGGCTATCTTCCTTTCTAAAGTCATTACTCGTCCTTTAAATTTTTAACATTAGGTTATGTCTGATCGATTAATTCTGTGAAGGAGCCGCAACACTACCCGCAAGGATTCCACCATCGATATTTAATTCAATGCCAGTTACGTACGCTGATTCATCTGAAGCCAAGTACACAACTGCATAAGCGACATCTAACGGCGTCCCCATACTTCCTAGCGGTACATCTGCGGCGACGTTTTTAATTGCAACTTCTCTTTCCTCACCTTCCCCTAACATGGCATCCCACATAGGGGTTAAAATTGCAGCTGGGTGGATAGAGTTACAACGAATAGGATAGCGTTTCTCGGCGCAATATAAGGCAACAGATTTAGAATGATTCCTCACTGCCGCTTTACTCGAAGCATAGGCCGTTGCAGCAGGTATACCTACAATGCCAGATCTGGAAGAAATATTAACGATACTCGCGGCAGCTGAGGCCTTCATTAACTTAATGCCATATTTACAGCCCAGAGCCACACCGTCTAGATTGGTATTATGCACAAAATGCCAGCTATTAAGATCTAGGTTCTCTGGATCGTGAGGGCCAGAAGATTCGAAGAAACCCGTGATGCCCGCATTGTTTACCAGCACATCTAACTTGCCGTATTTCTCTTCGATACTTTTACTAACGGATTGCCACTCGCTCTCGCTAGAAACATCTAGATGTAAATACTCTGCTTGTGTACCAATAGATCGCGCGACCTCTTTTCCTAGATCATCATTAATATCGGTTAGAATAACCTTGGCACCTTCGGTAGCCAATAATTCTGCAACCGCCTGGCCAATTCCTTGGGCGGCGCCGGTAATGAGTGCAATTTTCCCATCTAATCTTGGCATACTAACTCCTTAATTTTTCGCAACTCTAAAGTATTGATTTTATTCTGCTGACAAACTTCTCTACTTTTTTCTTTGATGCCTTTTCACTATTGTAGAGAGATAACATTTTAAACTTAGCACTCTTGGCACATACTCCGATTAACGCAATCCTTAATATTCTATTAACCGGTTTCCAAAGAACTAGGTTATCCACCCACCATGGAGATCCTAGGGTTGTTATAACCTTCACAGCCGTTAGCTTATCAAGACAAGGTTCGATTGCACCTAAATCAGATGCATGGTTATAGGCATAACCCGGTGCCCACACTCTATCGAACCAACCTTTTAAAATGGCAGGAAAACCAAACCACCAAGTTGGAAAAATAAGCACTAAAGTTTCTGCATTTCTCAATTGCTCTATATCATTCTGCAGTTGGTCAATATCGAACTGGCCTTGGTAATAACTCTCTCTTTCAGATTGAGTTAATACCGGGTTAAAAGCCTCTTGGTACAGGTCTTTTACTATTACCTGATGGCCTTTGGCTTCTAGATGTGAAATAGCTTGCTCGGCTAAATGACGACACAGGCTATTTTCAAGTGGGTGAGCTAAAACAACTAAACAATTCACGAGGTTTCCTTAGGCAAGTAATGCCTATGACTTACATATTTCACGCCCTACAAGATAACAAGAGTCTCATATTCTAGCTATAAATAAATTCATCAGTTACCGAAAATAGTAAGGCTCTAGTGAGCAACGTCACTATGAAGGATAATTCAGAGTAGAAAAACATAAGATCAGTGCATTAACTGTCTACTCCTGGTAAACAGTATTACTATGCATTGATTAATACTGCTGCTGTAATAAAGCAAACCGTCGATATGGAAATGAGGGGCGCGTTTAACCAAAATTTTATTAGCTTCTTCGTACTATTTACACGTGTTGATCAATAAGTATCGAATTACCATCAGGGTCTTTAATAGAGAAACTTGATGGGCCGCTGTCACCGGTAATGGATTTTTGTATTACATCGACACCCTGAGCTTCAAACTCTTTCAAAAGCTCTCTGACATCGGTATACGATTCTAGTGTTTTGCAATTTTTATCCCAGCCTGGATTGAAGGTCATTATATTCCCTTCAAACATCCCCTGAAATAAACCTATGGTATGATCGCCGTTTCGAAGTATTAGCCAGTTTTCCGTTTGCTCTCCACCAATTTTCTCGAAACCCATTTTTTGATAAAACACCTTTGACTCTTCAATGTTTTTTACCGCTAAACTTACTGAAAATGCACCTAATTCCATTTTACACTCCATCGTTTTATTACAATATTAATGTTTAATCTTCCCTAGCCGAACGTTGGTAAATTTAAAGACACTTTAAGAATCCATCATCAAGTATGCTTTTCACCACTATACAATTTCAGCTGCTTGATACGACCCCATATTTTTAACTTTTGCAATAAGGCTAACTTCCTTTATAGCCTCTGACACAGACACGTCTTCTGAATGGCCATTAATATCAATTAAGAAATTATACCTGCCAAATTCTACTTTCGTAGGCCTCGAAATAATAGATGTTAAGTTAATACTTCTAGACGCAAAAGATGTGAGAATTTCAGCTAACAATCCTGGACGGTCATGATCATCAAGAATTACCAGACTTGTTTTCCAATTTGAGATTATATTGGTATCAATTTCCCTTCGTATCTTTGAAAAAGCCAGAAAACGTGTCTGATTGTTTTTATAATCATTTACATTCTCAACAACTCCATTAAATTCATCCGGGTTAAATGAGCCTGAAGGAACAATTGCGCAGCTATTTTCAGGATTGCTAACAACCATATTTAGCGACTCGATATTACTTTCAGTCGAGACAATATCAACATCACCTAATGTATCTAGATATTCTGAACACTGTCCTTTGGCAACAAATTGAACAAATACCCGATCAATATTCGATACTTCTCTAGTATTTGTAACAGAGGAAAACTGTATTGGAAGGACAAATTCAGAGATTATATATAAGTCACTATCTATTATGTGATCCAAAACCAAAGATACAAACCCTTCTGAAAAGTTCTCAATTGGTAACACAGCAAGATCACAACTATCGCCAACTGAATTCAGTGCTTTTTTTATTGATCCAAAATATTCAATTTCATAGGCTTCATTGTTTGAATGTATATACTTTAATGCAGCCGATTCAGAATATGTTCCTTTCGGTCCAAGTGTTGCTAGTTTCGGAGTTT
>Ga0209292_1001161_pt1 | contig 32818 bp, 26 predicted proteins | sample GOMGulsemesocosm_2_FD_184634 | JGI IMG/M metagenome (GOLD analysis project Ga0209292, IMG submission 184634) | Methane-oxidizing microbial communities from mesocosms in the Gulf of Mexico - GOM9C Gulf of Mexico (SPAdes) (version 2) | ecosystem: Environmental > Aquatic > Marine > Cold seeps... | reverse complement strand
TTAAATGGTGCCGATGCATTAGTGGTTTGTACCGAATGGAGTCAATTTAGAGCACCTGACTTCGATTTAATCGAGAAAGCATTATCACACAAAGTTATTATTGATGGCCGTAATCTATATGACCCAATGTTGTTAAAGCAACGTGGGTTTGCTTATTACGGCATTGGCCGTGGTGAAAGTATTAATAAAAATGTCGGTTAGGATTCAATCAAACTGAAATAATATTACGCTCTATCATGTATATAAAGTTTAGGAAATAATTTGAAATTTTTAGTAACTGGCGCAGCAGGATTTATCGGATTTCATGTTGTTCAACCTTTAGTTGAACAAGGCCATGATATTATTGGTATTGACAACCTTAATGATTATTACGATGTAAATTTAAAACAGGCTCGATTAGATGTCTTAACCGAATTATCTTTATTTAAATTTATCAAAATCGATCTGGCAGACAGAAGTGGTATAAGTAAACTGTTTGCTCGTGAGAAATTTGATCGAGTTATACACCTAGCAGCACAAGCTGGCGTTCGCTACTCAATAGATAACCCCATGGCGTATGCCGACTCAAATCTAATCGGCCATTTGGCTATATTAGAAGGATGTCGTCATAATGATGTTAAGCACCTTGTGTATGCTTCATCAAGTTCAGTGTATGGGTTAAACAGTAAAGTACCTTTTACGACTTCAGTTAGTGTAGATCACCCAATATCTTTGTATGCAGCAACGAAGAAATCAAACGAGTTAATGTCTCATACCTACTCTCATTTGTACGGAATTCCTACTACTGGGCTGAGATTCTTTACTGTTTATGGTCCTTGGGGGCACCCAGATATGGCATTATTCAAGTTTACCAAAGCAATAATAAATGGCGAGCCAATTGATGTTTATAATCAAGGTGATATGCGTAGAGACTTTACATATATTGACGATATTGTCGATATTGTCGATATTGTCGATATTGTCGATATTGTCGATATTGTCGATATTGTCGATATTGTCGATATTGTCGATATTGTCGAAGGTATTATTCGTATCCAAGATATTGTTCCACAAGTAAATAATGACTGGAAAGTCCATTCAGCCTCGGCAGCCAATAGCTCGGCCCCTTATAAAATCTTTAATATTGGGAATGGCAATCCAGTTAAATTACTCGACTTTATTCAATCGTTAGAAAACTCTATTGGTATTACAGCCAATAAAAATCTTATGCCGATGCAACCTGGTGATGTATACCAAACCTATGCAGACGTTGAAGATCTATTTACAGCAACAGGGTATAACCCCTCTATGAGTGTTGCGCAAGGTGTAGATAACTTTGTTCAATGGTATCGAAAATTTTATTCATAGTTTGCACTTAAATACAGCGCAGAAAATTAGTTCAGTGATGTCAGTTTTTTTTACACTTGAGGTTTTAGTTAAACACAGGAAAAACCTAACCACATGTAAAATATAAATAAATAAAAACTGGCACACCTAATGCAAACTATCTAGCAGAAGCTAAACAATAGCATTTAACAATAGCAAGGATAGAAAAATGAACTTAATGAAAAAATTATCAATCGGCCTTATTGCAACATCAATGTCTCTTGCAGCTAACGCTTCATTTATGACAGTTGAAGGTTCAGGCGGCTTTACTTCAGCTTTAGACGGTAACGGTAACGCCATCACTGTTGTGGAAGCAGGACTAGTTTCTACAATTTCTTGGGGTGTTTCTACAGGAGATGGTCAAAGTAGTTTAGAATTAATAGATGAAGAAGCTCAAAGCATTGAACTACTAGATACTAACTACTTGCTTTCAACGTTGACTCATTACAATAATGACATTGACGCATTTGGTGGCGATAACAACACTTGGTTATCATCTGCTATTATTTCTGGGTTATTAACACTTACAGGTAGCTTTGATAACTTACCTAACCCTTTTGCAGTACCAACTCAATTTGATATTGATTTCGAAGAAACAAGAAATGTTGTAGGTCCATTAGGTTACTGTAATTTAGATGTTGCTGTTGATAATGGAGAAAATTACGCTGGTGATACTGAACAGCATGGTCATGGTACAAATTGTGATGACCGCTTTGATTACACAGTAGACGGTGGTTCATTTCCAGTAGTTGTTCCAGTAGTACTTGCTGGTATTGAATATTATTTAAGTGTATTTGCTGCAACGGATATTTTAGGTAACGACGTTATTACTTCTAACCGTTTTTGGACTCCAGAAAATGCCGACACAAGTGTATATACATTTGCACGTTTAGCTCGTGTTCCAGAGCCGACTTCAATTGCTATTTTAGCTCTTGGTTTATTAGGTTTAGCTTCTTCAAGAAAGCGTAAGTCTTAATAAAAGTAAAAAATGTTAAGGCGATGTTTCATCGCTTAATAAAAAAAGCCAATTGAATACTCAATTGGCTTTTTTGTAATTGTCGTTTAATAAAATTCATGTATCATACTTGCATTCAACTTTAGGTATTTTAAAAGGACTAAAATGAAAAAAATTACCGATAGCATTATTATTTTTATTATACTTTTATGCGTGTCAGCTTGTAATAAAACCCCCTCAAGTGAAAGATTTGTTAACGCACAACAAGCGTATAATAATAAAAACTATTCAGCGGTAATCATTCAGCTTAAAAATCTAATTAGAGACGAACCACAAAATAAAAAAGCTCGTGTATTAATGGCTAAAAGTCAGTACCAATTGGGGAACTTTCTTAATGCTGAAAAAGAGTTTATCAGATCAATAGAGTTAGGTGCCGAATTAACAGAAGTTACTCTTTTTTACATGAATACACTTTATGCCCTTGAAGACCATCTAGCTGTTATTAATTTTTGGGAAGAAAACAAAAATAAATTAACCAAGTTAAATAAAGCCGAAATAGCCCCGGTAATATCCCTTGCTTACTTAAATCAAACGAAAACACAGGATAGTTTTGAAGTGGCTGTGTTAGGGGAAAAGTTAGCTATTGAATTACAATCAGCAGAGCTAATAATGATTAATACAGCGGTTTCAAATAGTTATAAACAACCTTCTAATATTGTTAATACTATCAACGAACTTACTGAATCTTGTGAGTCTTACCCTGATCGCTGGATCATATGTAATTTCTTAGCCAATGCCTTATTTTCAGAGAAAAAATTTAACGAAGCAGCACAAGTAATAGAAGCGGTATTACAGCAGAAACCTAATCATACATTGTTAGTACTAAAACTTGCCGACAGCTATGTTAGAGCCGAGAATAGTGAAAAGGCAGAACTCTATGTAAATGCACTTTTAAAAAAATATCCTAAGCAACCCTTTGTTAATTTACTCGCTGCAACCATTGAGTTAAGAAAAGAGAATTTTGATTCTTCACTAAATCACATAAATTCATCTATGAACTCAGGTCTGGTAACCCCACAAGCAAAATTAATAGCCAGTATAGCGCATTATCACCTAGGCAATGACGAACAAGCGCTTTATCATCTTCAGGGTTTAAGAAATGCTTTTCCAAATAATCCATTAATTACTAAATTGTATGTCTCAGTTCAATTGAGGTTAGGCGATAGCGATTCAATAACAAACGCTTACTCAGAGTCCATAGCCTCTGAAGAAAATTCTGAAATTTTTGCTTTAGCTAGTTTAGAATTCCTAAAATCAGGTGATTCAAAAAAATCAACAGAATTAATGCAAAAGATAGATACTAGCTTAATAAAAAATCAAAAAATATTAAATAGCGTAAGCCTAGTAAAACTGGCTACGGGCGATAACAGCGGTATTATCGACTTAGAAAATTCATTAAAAGCTTTAGAGGCCGACGACAGCGATAAAAATGAAATATCTAAAGTAAAAATGTTACTTATTTCTTCTTTGTTAGCAAATAACGAAAAAGAAAAAGCCCTAAACTACGTAAACAACTGGATTACAAAGTCTCCAGACACAGTAGAAAATAGACTTCTACTCATTGAAATAGAACGAAAAAAGAAAGATAAAGACAGTCTAAAAATAGAAAGTATTTTCAATGAAATTTTAGAAATATCCCCAAATAATGAAGCGGCAAATTTATTTTATGGCCAAAAATATTATGTGAGTAGAAAATTCAGCAAAGCCACTAAATACTTTGCTAAGGTCATAACTCATAACAAATTTAATTTACTTGCTATTCAAGGTTACTTTCATTCACAGAAAAAGCTAAATAATGAAGTACAAGCAATAAGTTATTTAGAAAGTAACTTCAAGAACGTTCAAGGTAACGCTCAGGAAAGAACAACGCTTGCCCAATTATACCTCTTAACAAACCAGCCAAATAAAACAGTTGGGCTATTAAAAAACATAACCGCTGAAAACAATACGATTAAAACGCAAATGATTCTTGCGGAAGCTTATAGTGAAAGTAATGACTATAGGCAAGCTATACTTATATATGAAGAACAAGCTAAAAATCAAAATATTAGCAGGCAACTTATTTCGAAATTAGCAATAGCATACGAAAAATCAGGCAAATTAAATGAAGCTTCTTCAGCTTTCGAAAAATTAAAACGTTCACACCCAAAAAATACTCAAATCGGTCTTATTTTAGCTAACTTTCACTTATTTGATAACAAACAAGCAGAGAGTATTTTTTATATAGAGTCACTTAGTGAACAGGAACAAAATCATCCTGCTGTAATAGGGCTTAAGGGCAAAGCATATTATTTTTCAAATAAATATACACAAGCCTTGCCTTTACTTGAAGCTAGTTATACTAAAACAGCTAACAGTAAATTAATGCCATTTATTTTTGATTCAAAAATAAAACTGAATAAAGTAAAAGAAGCTTTAACTGAAATGGAGAAACATTTGCAGGATAACCCTGATGAAATGAAAAATAGGGTTTATTATGCCAACGAGTTAAATAAGCATGACAAAAATAAAGCCATGAGCCAATATGTACAAATTATTCAAAATGATGAATCAAATCTATTAGCCCTCAACAATTTGGCATGGTTGCTATACGAAGCGGGTAATATTTCAGAGGCTAAAAAATATATTGATAGAGCTTTAAAAATTGCACCAAATAATGCTGATGTTATTGATACAAACGATAAAATCAATCAAGCAATTAATAAATAATTTAAGGTTTTTAGTCTAGTGCAAAATAAGCATAATATAACAAATAGCTCTTTAACGATTGATGTTGAAGAGTATTTTCAAGTAGAAGCATTCGCAAATAATATAAAAATGTCTGAATGGATCAACTATCCCAGTAGAATTGAATATCAAATGCAGCTGCTATTAGAGCTACTTGAAGAGACTGAAGTTAAAGCGACTTTCTTTATATTGGGCTATATAGCCGAAAAGCACCCTAAATTGATAAAGTTGGCTGCCGAAAAAGGCCATGAAATAGCCAGTCATGGTTTTAATCATCAGCATATAACCAAACAAAACCAACAAGCATTTTCGAATGATATAAGTAAATCAAAATTATTACTTGAAGATATAATTTCAGCGCCAGTTAAAGGGTATAGAGCACCTTGCTTTTCAATTACAGCAACAAACGCTTGGGCGCACGATGAAATAGCAAATGCAGGCTACCTATATAGTTCGAGTACATACCCTATCGCTCATGATTTCTATGGTGTCCCTGAAGCACCAAGGACGCCATATTATTTAGATAATGGGCTGTTAGAAATCCCAGTATCGACCGTTAAGTTTCAAAATAAAATACTCCCAGCTGGTGGTGGTGGTTACTTTAGATTATTGCCCTATTTTATTTTTAAAAGAATGCTGAGTGCATCAGAAAAGCAATTAGACTATATCAATTTCTATACCCATCCTTGGGAGTATGATCCTCAACAACCTAAAATAAAAAGTAATGCTAAATCAAACTTTCGTCATCGAGTTAATCAAGGCAGTGCTCTGAATAAACTAAGAAAACTTTGTAAGGCTCACCAATTTAATACCTTAGTTGATGCACACTTATTGAAAGACTATCCAACTTTGGGTAAATGGACTGATATAGCTTCTGGTAGCTTTCAAAGATGAAATTTATTTCATTAAAGCAATATACATATTCATTAGTAACTCTTTTCTTACTAGCAGGTATCAGCTTAATTTTTTCAGATACTGCTTACTCATTTATCGAAAAATGGAGTAAATTCGATGAATCACTTGGACATGGTTTTTTAATTGTTGCCATTGTAATTGTTGAAATTTTTAGATTATCAAATAACTACATCCCAAAAAAAGAGAAGAAATATCATTCTTTATTATTAATGATTGTGTTATTGGCTTTTGCTCATGAGATATCTACTTTTTGGGGGATTCTAATTTTCCAACAATTGTGTTTATATTTTTTGTGGCTAACAATAATTTGTTACATTTTAGGTTTTAACTACTTAAAGCGTATCTCATTCCCTTTAGCATTTTTCTTATTTGCAGTTCCGTTTTGGGAGTTTACAAACACTTTCTTTGTTGATTTAACAACACAAGCAGTAACCTTCTTTTTGACTTTTAGTGACCTTGTCGTATATATTCATGAAAACTTTATTGAAACTCCCTACGGTGTTATTGAGGTTGCCGAGGGTTGTTCTGGTATTCGCTACTTCCAAATTGGCTTTGCATTAGCTGTTTATGCAGTGCAAACTGAAAGAATTTCCTTATCATTAAAAATACTTGTTATCTGTACTGGAATAGCTCTAGGTATTATTACAAATTGGATTAGGGTTTTAGGTTTAATTTATATTGGTTACAACTCTGAAATGACTAGTCCATTAATGAAGGAACACGATAATTATGGTTTCTTATTGTTTTTCATCGTAATCAGCGGAGTACTTGCTTTACTCCATTTTTTACGAAAACATTACTCACTTGATGAGTCCGTTACAGTTAACACTACTCAAAAAATACCTTTGAATAACGTTATATTCATTAAAACATTGTTTGCATTTGTTGCTATCAGTACTGTCTCATTAACTATTTCAAGTACACTTCCTTCTGAAGTTATAACAAAAGCAGTGCGCACGACACTAAGTACCCAAACAAGTAATCATCTATTATCACCTTCTGGAAGTTTCACTGAATCTATTAAGAGTTACCAACTGATAAACGAAAAGTGCTCACTGATAAACCGTACGTACAGATTTACATCTCCAGGTGCCGATATATTACCGTATAGCGAATTAATTAATAATGACAACTATACAGTTACAGGTAAAATCCAAGAAAACATTATTATCAGCGGTAGAGCAGAAAAAGTAATTTTCTTACAGTTACAATCTAGCCAGAATAGAAGCGATTCAAAACTATATTACTGGTATCAATATAAAAATTATAAAACAACAAACAAATATATTGCCAAACTTCTAGAAATTAGCTACTTGTTTAATACTGAAGATAAAATGTCTTTCAACGCGATTTGGTGCCAATAGCTTTTCTTTTATTCATACAACATAATGAATACAGGTAATGAAAGGAATAAAATGAGATTCATCAAACGATTGAATACAATATTTCTCTACATATTTGTAGGTACAATTATTTTGTCCTGCAATGAAAGTCCTGAAAGAAAAAGTTTACAACAACCCACGGCAGTTAAATCGCAAAATGAGTTTCAAGCTAATGAGTTGCCTGATATATGGCATAGAAAAAGCCATCCGAGAGTGTTACTAGATAAAGAGCAGTTACAAGTTGTAGTCAACCGTATGTATGGTGACAACGCTAGAGAGCCCTATTCTAGATGGTTTAACTTGATAAAAAATAGTGAAGATAATGGTACTCCGGTCGATTTAGTAAATTTAGCACTTATTTATAGAGCGACTAATAACTCTCTATACAAACAAAGGTTTTTAGATAGACTACCTAACAAAGGGGTGCCTAATCTAGTAGAGCTTTACGCTATAGATATTATGTTTGACTATTTATCTATTGAAGTAAAAACGAATATCATGGTAAGGGTAGCAGAGAGTAAAACCCCTTGGTATAGCACTTCAATAAAAGAATCAAAAGGGGAAAAAAAAGCTAAATGGGGTTACCATGATGCAATAAGAGTCGCACCAGCATTTGCTTATGCTGCTATTTTTGCAGATACAGATTTAGAAAAATTTAAAGACAAAAAGGCGTTTCCATTTGATAGTAAAAATTACTTAAAGGTTGTCGACTATCAACTTTCTCCCGATGGATATTTTTGGAAAATAGAAAACAGAATTGCAGGCGACACTACTTACAATGACGCACTACCTGGCAGCTCAGGTGGTATGTATGACAACATTGGCTATGATGAAGCAGAAGAATCCTATAGTATAAATTTACTTTTGCAACACCATGTTTTAACTGGTGAGAGGCGTTTTGAAAAAGCGCTACATGATAAGTTTAGAGCCGTTTTTTATCAAAATATGGAAGTCCCTTATACATTCAAAAAATATCCAAATAACGCTTACTGCCGAAAAGCGGGAACGCATACAAACTTGTCCGCGCAGGTATGGAATACTCAAACAAGTAATATAACTCAGCCTCAAAAAAACTCTACAGCAGTGACCGCTTTTCTCTATCAAGACCCTAAAATGCAACATTACGTTATTAATGGTAAACAAAGAGAGTTATGCCGGCCTCCTTATAACGGCATGTTTTGGGAGCTAATTTACTTTGATGACACGCTATCAACATCACCTTCTTCCGATAACCCCACTGCTATGTATTTTAGCGGTCCGGGGATAGTTACTATGCGCTCTGATTGGACAAAAGACGCTACTTATTCGGCATTTTTAGCAGGAGAAGGAATCGGTCGTCGTTACGAAGATGCCAATTCCTTCCTTATCAGTCGAAAAACAAGTGTTATTCCTCACGCTGGCGCAAGAATTAGGTTTAATAAAGACAATATGAAGCATTTCTGGTATCACATCAGGTCAGCATCTAAAAACACCCTAAAAATATTCGATCCTGAGGAAAGTTTTGACATCAAAGCAGACGGAGCTACCGGCCAATTACATTCTGGTACAAAGCTAGTAGATTCGGATAACCTTGGAGGACAAATATTTGAAATAAGCCCCTCGAATAAGAACGGTTGTTACAATACCTATATGCAGTGTTCGAGTAGATTAAAAAGGAATGGTAAAGCATTTCCACTGGGTATCTATGAAACCGCAAACATTACTAAATTCGAGCATGTCGAAAATGATTACACCTATACAGTTGGTGATGCGTCAGCGGCATACACTAAAAAAGTAGATTATTTTGAACGTGAATTTGTATTTATTAGGCCTGATAGCTTTGTTATTTTCGACCGTGTAAAGTCAACAACCCCTGATTTAAGAAAAGTATGGACAATTCATACAAATGATCAACCTGTAATTCATCAACCTGAAAATTCGTCTAATCTTGGAATGAAGAGTTATAGGAACGCGAATAACACCATTATTAAAAATCCAGTAAACTACACATACATTGATACCCTACTCCCTATAAGAAACAAAATAACCATAAGGGGCGGAGACAGTACAATTATTCATCAAAAACGCTTATCAGATATCCCGAAAACAATTCTAGATATACCAAGATGGTTAGAAGTATTTATAGTGGGACAAGATGTTGTCGGTTCTTTGGTAATTAATGGTACTAATGAAAATGGATTAGAAAGTAGAGAGGTCGTTAAGTTTGACGGAAAAGTGCGAATTTATCACTCAGGAAAACCTACATCAATTACATCACACTCACTTGCAGATTCAAGTAGTGATTGGACCAAAAACCAGTGGCAAGGTTATCAAGTAACTTACAAATATAATAAAGTAATTTATAAAACCATAATTACTGGAAACTCCAAAAACATGCTATTTGGGGATTTTGAAGCAGTAAATAGTTATAATTATAAAATTGAAAGAACATTCGCAAATACATACCTCCATTGGAAATCAATTAAGACTATTTCTAGCCAAGATATGAAAATATCAAATATAACAGTTACCGTACCACATTATTTTGATACTAAAGATGCAAGCGGGAAATTACATTCATTTGCACCGCATACAGACTTTAAGGATGATCAATATAGACTAACTAGTAAGATAGGCCGATGGAATATGAATGTCGAAGCAACAGTGCCATCAATGCTAGATCACTTCGCACATGTTATATCTCTTAAGGATCCCACATCACCAAAACCTAAAACAGCTATTATTGAAGGTGGGAATACATACGGTGTTATAGTAAATCAATATTTAGTTGTTTTTCCTAAAGAGCAGGAAAAAATAAAGAATTTGACCCTTAATGTCCCGCTACATATAACAAATATATTATTAACTAATTTATTGTCCAAACATAAATATCATTACAAAATTGAACGAATCAATTCAAATTACAGACTAACAATTAATTTCGAAGTAAAAAATAGTAATACTAACCTCACCAAAACAGCTGAATCATCTTCAATGGGGCTATTGAAGCTAAATGTTGATTAAAAATACGGTTAAACTACAAAAATCTATACTCATTGTTTTAATTTTTTTAATCTCTATTTTATTCTTTACCGACGGTCCTTCACCATATTCAAACCGTTTATATCTGCTATTTTGGGATAATGGCCATATACTTTTTTTCGCACTTGTTAGCTGGTTAACCTTTATTCTTAATAGGAATAAACCTAACTATTACACTTTCATTTTAATCTTGTTTATTAGTTTAATTGGGGGATTAGTAATTGAATTAATTCAATTCTACATTGGGAGAGATGCTAATTGGCAAGATGTATACCGAGGAATATTAGGTGGCTTACTTTTGAATTTTACCCTTAACTATAGATATAGCTCAATAAAAACAACTAAAACAGTCATCGCTTTAATAACAGTAATATTGCTTATTACGCTAGAACAAAAACAACTTTTCATTGCGGTAAAATTAGAATTAGAAATGAGAAGTAACTTCCCTATTTTAAGTACTTTTAGCAAAGCTAACGATTTAATGAACTGGGCAGGGAATTCATTAACATTTGATGAAAGTTATGACAACAGGGAAGGGAGTGCATTAAAAGCTAAACTCATTGCTAGGCAAGAATACTCTTCACTTACCTTAGAGCATTTTTCTAGTGATTGGCGAGGCTATGAAGCATTAAATATAGATATTCATTTAAGCAATAAAACACCGTTAGAAATTTGTATTAGGATAACAGACATTACGCATGATACTGGTAATCAGCTCTATAGCGATAGATTCAATTTATGTACAAATATCAATCAAACACTTAACACGATCTTAATACCACTTGCAGATATCGAACACAGCCCTTTAAACAGGTTATTAGATTTAAGCAACGTGAGTAATATTACAATTTTCTCACGTAACCTTCCGTACGATAGATATATATATATTAGTTCTATATACTTATCAAAGTAGTTAATTCTCAATTAAAAAAATATCATATTTTTAATGTTAATTTTTAAGGAATAAAATTGAAAACTCAGTCACATTCTCTAGACTCCCCTGTATTTGTAGTTGGTGTTGATAGATCAGGTACAACGCTGTTGAACATGATGTTAGATGCACACCCCGATTTATTAATCACATATGAACAGAGAACAATTATTACGTTTTATAAAAAACTTACTTCATATGGTGACTTGTCCTTAGAAAAAAATAGAATTGAGCTAATTACTGATATTTTAGCTGACAAAAATGTAAAGCTTAACTTTCCTAATGCTTCTCTTGCTGATTTCGACTTAAATGAATGCCAAACATTCACAAACATTATTAAAAATTTATATGGGATTGCATTGGAAGAGCAAGGTAAATTAATTTGGGGTGATAAAGACCCTATCTACACTCAACATATTGAGATTTTAAATGAGATCTTCCCTAACGCTAAATTTATTCACCTTATTCGTGATGGGCGAGATGTAGCATTATCTTTGGTAACAAAGAAGTGGGGACCGACAACATTTACAAACGCTATTATGTATTGGGAAAGAACAATACATATGACTCGTCGTTTATTAAGAATGATTAATAATGCTCAAACGATAGAATTGAAGTATGAAGATTTAGTCACGGAGCCAGAAGCTAACCTTCGTAAACTGTGTGAATTCTTACAACTTGAATATAATGATAAAATGCTTAATTCATATAGTGCTAAAGCTTTAAATAATGCAATAGTTAAAACTCAAGTATCAGGCATTCATAAAAATGTTTTAGATAAACCCAACACATCTCAACTATTTAAATGGAAGAAAAATTTAAATACAATTGACCAATCGATAGCTTGGGAGTATGCAGGAGGTGAACTAGGCTATTTTGGTTATGAAGAAGGTAATAAAGCACATAAAATGAAGATAATTAGAAAAATATACTATTTCTTAAAAGAAACATATATATACCGCTTCAAGTCATAAAGTAACGAATATTAGTGTGATCAAAATAAACTTAATAGACTAGAAATAATCAGACCTCGGATTGCGTTAAAACTTAATGTATATTTGAGGCTATTGGAATAGCATTCTTTAGATAATTCATGATTTTTTTGCTGTCTATAATAGAAAGCAAGTGATATAAAGTTTTCCGATATTTTACGTTTAAATGCGGCACTTGCAATAGCATCATCACTTCGTTCTAGATTGTTTTTTAATAAAATAATCTTATTTTTTATTAGTTTATGCCCTTGAGCTGATATTGAATTTTCATGAACTCGTTGTTTAAAGCCAATAATATCAAGAAATCCTACAGGATATTCTTTTGCAATTCGTAATGACATATCCACATCTTGACCATTGGTAATTGACTCATCATACCAACCTATAACATCAAAAACACTTCTGAGAATAATAAGTCCGCTCGGCAAGATAAAATCTCCTCTAGCGAGTGTTCTATAAGCGTCTTTTGATTTGAATTTAACCCAACTCGCTTTTTTATACTGCTTAACTAAATCGATAAAGTAGCTATGTTGTGATAAAAAAGTTCCTGGATATTCACCATTTGTTTCGTCAAAACGTTTACCATCAGAAAAAACACACGCTATTTCATTATCTGCCTTTAAAACTTCAATACGATTTTGAATAGATCCTGTAGTTAACAAATCATCAGCATCAAGCATCACAATAAACTGACCTAATGCGGCTTTAACTCCAACATTCCTTGGTTTCGATGGACCCCCAAAGTTTTGCTCCAAACAGATGTACTTTACAATATTAGCGTCAAATTTAGTTACTATTTCACGAGTGTTATCTGTAGAACAATCATCGACCACTATGATTTCAATATTTGGGCATTTTTGCTCAAGAACGCTGACAATACATTCTTCAATATATGTCCCCGCATTATACGTTGGAATAACAACACTTATCTCAGGAATCATAACCATTCATTTTAGCCTTATATGTGTTTGAAGAATAATATATATATCAGCGTTTAATTTTTGTGAGTAACCAACCAAATATTAGCGACTTTTCGCTACGCGAAAAAATTAATATACTCCCAATGACCATTAAAATAAATATTAACAACGAACAGCCTAGCAATTTCCCCCAACTCGATATATTAAAAGGGTAATGGTAGAAAATAAACGAAGTGAGTAAAGCGTACATTGAATAAATAAATGCACGGAATCCAAACTGCAAAAAACTAAAGTTTAGCAACTTCATAACTATAATGGGCAAATAAATCACCCTGAGAACACCTACCATCAATGAAAAGGAAATCGCTGCACCGATAACTCCATATTTAGGGATTAAATAAAACGCCAATGAAACTGCACTTATTGTATCAATAATAGATAAATATGATGAGTACCTATGCTGCTTTATAGTCATTAATACACTAACGAAAGGTGTGGTTATAAAAATAAGTAACCTACCTATAGCCAAAACAATTAAACATTGATAAGCAAGTAAGTGATCAATCTCGTCTTTTATCCATAGTGAAATAAAGGCGTCACCAAGCAGTGAAAAACCTGAGATAAACAATATCAACACAATATAGTTTAATTTTAAGAAAAATATTAACGACTCTTCCAGTTTATCAAATTTATTTTGTGCATAGTATTTGGTGAATACTGGAACGGTAAAACCTAACGCTTGATTTGCAAATTGCGTTGCGTACTCTGTTAAACGCAATGCCACATAATAAGTTGTTATCGCACCACTAGAAACAAAAGCGGCAATTAGCCAGAGATCCATTTTTTGTTTTATCAAATTTGTTATATCGATAATAAATGTCCATTTGCTAAAGTGGAAAATCTCTTTTAAGTCACTCTTTGACATATCATTTAATGTCAATTTAAGGGATGGTAGAAGCTGAAAACAAAAATATATATAGAAACTAGTTGTTAATAAATTTGATACTAGAGAAATAACCGCTAGAGATATAATCCCAAATCCGTCAGAGATGAAGATGTATATCGCTATCGCATTAAGTATTGAGGCAACTATTCGCACTAATGCTAAGGTATCAAACCTCATGAAAGCATGAATAATTCCAGGAAAAGCTTTCGAGGGAAATTCTAAGCTAATTGATAGCCCTGCAATTAGGATGATAGCTTGTGCTATTCTCAAATCTTCAGGGTTATCAATTAACTCCGGCGCCCAATAAATGGCGCCAAGTAACGTTAAAGAAAAAAGAATTAAACCTAAAATGCTATAAATAACAATAGCAGTATTAATAATCTGATTTGCTCTATCATACTCTTGTGTATGGATATACCGAGCAACATATCTTGTTACAGCATGATTAAGACCTAAATCCATTAAATAATATGAAGATACAATACTGCCTATGAGTACCCATAATGCGTAATCTTGGCTGCCTAAATTAGTAATTAAAAAAGGCAGCATCCAAAAGCCAATACCAATACCAATACATGTTTGGATAACGCGGAATGCCGAGCCCCTGAGCAAGGATGTAGATGTTTTTCTTTGATTGTTGAGAGTGGTCATCGTGAGCGTTCTTAAATTTATTCCATTAATATACAGTGTATTACATTAACACTTTTAAAAATCAAAAGTTACTGTTTACTGCCTTTAAATAATCAAAATACAATATAAACATATTATGTATACTTATTTTTCCATACTAATAGATTCTTTAAATATTGCTTAGTTCGCTTTAGCAAAAAAAAGATCCGCGCTTTGAAGGTAAGCGGTATTTGGTACGTCAAAAAATGGATTAGAGCTCCATTTAATTTTTTTTTATAAAAGGTGTTTTTACCATTTCCAGCAAGCAAGTCATAATACAGCATATTATCAGTCATATGAGCCTGCTCAATCGCAAAACCTAGCATTAATGTCCCTATAGAAATTTTAGCGGTATTTTGCCCACGAAATCCTAATTGAATATTATACCTGACTCCCTCAACCTCGATATCATAACAAACTGCTTGTACAATATTTTGGTTAATTAGCTTCAAACATTGTAACTGTCCACGTTCCATAAAGTAATGAGCAACTTTATAATGAAAGTTAAGACTATGCGTTGCAAAACAAGCTTTCCCCCACCGCGCTATATGCATAGTATTAAGCGTTTCAAAAAAGTCTTCAATATGCCTTGGGTTGACAACACGACTCAAATTATTGTCACCCAAAAGCTTACGTCTGTTATATAACTTCAGACGTGTGTTTTTTCCTAAATCTTTAAGATAATCTTCAAAGGATTGCTTACTCTTTATCTTTACCCCACTATCTTTGTTAATTAAACTATTGGGATATTTACTTGAAAAATATTTACTTGAATCAGAGGTACTATCAATATCTTTTAAAATCACCTCATCAATATCACTAGTATTAAAGTACTCAAAAATTACAGGGATAATTTGTTCGTATCGGGCTTTAGGTAAAATAAAATCAAGGTATTCTGAACGTATTGAATCATTACTAGCCGTATAATCACCAATAAATTCACAACGTTTTTTGTTTAATCCAAGTATACCTTTTAGCGTATAGGTATAACATGGAACAATTCCTATAAGCTTTTTACCTTCATATACACCTAACAGCAACAGTTCTAAGCTCAAGCGTGGTTGCCATATTTCCCACCAAGATGTAATCCAGATCCAGCTTGAAAACAAAGGACTCGCATTTGACTTTGATAAGCAATCTTGCCAAATATTTTCCATTTTCCAAAATTCATCGTTAGTTATTACTGATATCTTAATGTCGTTCAAAAGTATTCCTATATAACATTATCTTCATTCACTAATTCAACTATTTATGACAAGTGAATTAGCTCACCCCAATCGAGATCCGTGTTAAGGGGTCTAAACTTCCCTCTTCCCGCTTCTGGGGTAAATGTTAACTCGCCAAAGTAAACATGTTCACCCACTTGATAGAAGTCAGCACGCACATAGATAAAATCCTTTGACAACTTTTGTGCTAGATTTAGTATTTCAGTTAACTTTGTAGGTCTAGGAGTAACAGCTCCTCTAGGTTTGTTATATTCAATGTCTAATAACTTCCATTCTGTATTATAGATACAGCGTGTATGTTCTGAAAATCGTTCAGAATCAACCTGTATATAGTGTGGTACACCGTGAAAACAGTGGACTTTATAATCCTTAGGGATCTGCCCTTCTTCGTCAAGTAGTAGCTTTTCTATCAATATTCTTGGGATAATATGCTTGTATTGCCACTCTCTGTGGGCATGATAAAAATTTTTTCTTAACTGAAAACGAAAGCTAGTCTGAATAGGGGCAAAATCGACATTGTTCTTATCTCTAATAACAAATACTTGCCCACTTGCGTGATTTGTTTTAGCAATAATAGGAAATTCAGGTAGATTGTCAGGAACTATATCCTGTGAGTTTCGGGTGTTTAAAAGTAACGGAATTAAATACTTCTCACCTACCTTATTTTTAACATACGAGCGAACTGTATATTTATCAGCACATAGCGTTTTAATGTTAGTTCTATCGTACAATTTTAACCATTGTAGTTTTTCATTAAAACTCTGCGGAGAATTCAAATCAAGCTTGCTATTGAAAGTTTTTCTGTAGGATTTTTTAGTAAAAATTTCATCTAGAAATAAGTTATATTTAATTTCATAAATTATGAACAATACTCCTTTGAAAAGACTATTTACTATTGTACCAGGAGTGTGTATGTATATTCCTAATCGACTAGCCATATGAGTTACTTATTAATATATTATTTATTTTATTACTTGATACGAACCTAGGCATAAAATATTTTTCAACGAAGAAGCGATCTATTTTCTATCACTACATGAATTATCCACGAAAAGCCTTACATAAACATGATTGTGAAGGTATTAGCACTAACTGCACACCATGTATTAAATACAATGTAAACCCCACTGCGATTCCGCTTAGCGTTTAATATTCCGTAATTTATCTAAATTATTTACTAAAGTATTGAGTGTTATCGCGCCATATTGGCTTTGTAAATCACTATTCATTTCACTTAAATAGCTCAAATCAGTATCAAGCAATCCTGATACTGATTCTAACGAGCGATTCAACTTATTGTTTAATGTAGTAAAAAGTAGTTCATTATGTCTTTCAATTGCTTTAGGGTTCCGAAAGACAAATTTACCCTTAGTATGCTTGAGTGATGAGTAAGCTATTTTAGATAAAGCATTACTGATTAAATTCTCAACTTTCCCTTTAATACTGTTCTTGTTGAAAAGTTGGTCTTGATTCCCATAACTAAACTCTTTCGGAAATAGTTTTAGACAAGCTTGCTTAAATAATTTGCGATCATTTCTATATTGAAAAGGCAAGCCGTTAAAAAAAGTAGCATAATCTTTATTTGCAAATGGACGAATAACTTTACCAAACTTTTCTATTGGTGCAAAAACATTTGCTATTAATGAAAATTGACGATCAATATTGTGAATATATTCATCAAAATGACAAGGTAGATTCACATGGCAGTTTTCATTCATTATTTCCATTAAATCTTCAATTACATTGTCTTTATCTGTATTTGTCATTTGCTGCCAAAACCAAGATGTTCCAGTATGTTTTTTAAGATAAAGGTCCATTGCTTCATCAGCGTTCATGTCACCTTTTAAAGCCGAAGCCGGTTGTGAAGCACCAGCGTATACATCCCCTAAAAAGCCATGAACTATAAAGTCACTTTTTATATTATTATCAGTCAAGCAGGCATACATATGACAATGTCGATGATTGCTAAGACCACCGGTTAAATTGGTTACTTCATCGCCAAAACCATCATAATAGCTATTCTTAAGTTCTAAATATTTCAGATCTACCGAAAGTTCCTTTGCTATTTTTTGTGCTATATAGGGCTCAGTGCTTTCTTTGGTACCAAAAGTTATGCTGTTAAAGTTAACATTATTTTTTTTCATTAAACATGCAAGTAAACGAGAATCTAACCCCCCACTTAAAGGTAACAAGATATTATTACCGTAACTCACATCAGGAATAAGTAACTGTTCATATATGCTAACGGCTTCTTCAATTAGGGTATTCTCATTTACTTTTACGTTATCTTCTTTATGAAATGGTAAAATAAAACACTGTTCTTCTGAAATATTTTTAGATTTACCACATATAGTAATTTTTTTTCCTGCTACTATTTTTTTTATATCTTTATAAAAAGTTCTAGATCTTAAAACCGCATTGAAAAGAAATGACTCACATATGGCTGTTTTATCGTATTCCAATGTTTGAATTTCTTCCAATGGCAATCGATGAAGCAACTCTTGAAAAGAAGACGAGATAATAAAACAATCCCGGTGAACAAAATAAAATAAAGGATACTCGCCAAACCAAGAGGCATTTATTGTTACTTTTCCATCTAAGGTATTGACTAAAATATACTGTTGCTCTTCTTTGGGTTTGGGCTTGTTGCTTAAAATATAATTATGGTTGTTATCTGGGGTTAAAGTAATTATTTCTTGATTAACTAATAACCCTCCATTGAAACTGAATTTGTTGTTTCGATACTCCAATATCATATTAACTTTCCTTTCTAATAAATATATCCCCTAACTTTCGAGGTAGTTTAGGGCTTTATTGGTTAAATTATCAAGTAGCAATTCTAATTTTACAACAGCTAATGTAGATTAGTTTGGTTGTCACTAAAATGTGTTTTTGTACTCTATTTTAGTCTATTCTTGTCGATCAAATTAAAGTTAACGTCAACCGTTATGTAACGCCTGATTTGAGTAATTTAAGTTCAAAAGATATGTTCCTCACAGCCCTTTAAAGTGCTATTTACTACATTTCCTGGGGGCATATACATACTCCTAATCTTCTCATCATATAAACAGTTTATATATTTTGACTCTTGCTTGAAGCGAATCTAGACAATAAAAAGTACTTCATTGGAGAAGCGATTCTTTTCTCTATCGCAATATGAATTACCCAAGAAAAAAGCAACATAACTATGATAGTCAGAAAGACTATAAATGTATCGGAATAAGAATAGCGATAATAATCTATGATAACCATACCAGCATAACCATGTATCAAATACAGTGGATATGTTAAAGCACCGAGTGTTATATAAATTTTGCGTCCTTGCAACGCTAAACGATCCGTTATTAGTCCCCAGAAAATCAAATAGAAGCTGCATGTAATGATTACTGCACTTAAACGCTCGAGCTCCGTTGGTTCAGTGAAATATGACTCAGTTTGTTGATATGCCATGATTGATGAGATAATAACAGATACAATTAGTACGCATATGTTGTAAAAGCTTTTGCCTTTACTTTGTAAGAGATAAAAAGATATACCTCCAATAAAAAATGACGAATAATAAGGTGATATGAACCATCCCATGAAAAAAGGTTGTCCAATAAGAAGAAAACTTACCGTGATAGCAACCCATAAGGTTAACCAAATTTTATAACGCTCATAGACTCCGAAAAATATTAACAAAAACATACAAGCATAGAACTTCAGCTCAGCTTGAAGTGTCCAATAAACACCATCAATATTCGGGATATTGATATAATCATTTAACATAGTAGCATTGGCTAATATCGTTGTCGGTTCAAATTTTACGCCAGCAAAATAACCTGTGACTAACACAGTAAATACTATTCCACACCAAAATGCTGGATAAAGCCTTACAAAACGTGAAATAGCAAATTCCATTGCGGTTCTATTATTCGCTGAAAGCGCTATAACATAGCCACTTATAAGGAAAAATAATGGCACACCTAAATAACCAAACTTTGTAAAGTTTGCTAAAGATGAAAACTCCTGAAAACCATCTCTTGCTGTATAGTGGTAAAGTACTACGGACATCGCAGCAAAAAAACGTATTAAATCAAGTGCAACTAACCTCACATCACTTCCTTTATTTTACATGTTGGAATCAATTTATAAATAGCCAATGTTAGTCCTAATATCAACCACCAATGAGGTTCATAAAGGTCCATTGCAAACAAGCCAAAAACCAGTCTTAAAATTAAATATGCCACCATAGCTTTAGCTAAGCTTTGTAAAAACTTTAGATCTTTTATTGGGTTTCCTTCATCCAATAATTTTTCTGTTTGCTCGATACTAATTTTATTTAAATAGAACATTCGTTTAATAAATATTAAGAACATAATTAGGCCTAGTGGCCCCAAATTAGTTAATATTTCTAAATACAACATGTGAATATTTTGCATACGACCAAACATATCCATTCTTACACTCGAAAATGCTTGAATGCCGATACCCAAAGGATATTCCGCGTAAATTTTCAAAGCATCAGTAATAATAATAGTTCTTGTGTTACTTGAGTTCCCTTCCTTTGCCTTACCTGTGTATATAGATTGAAAACGTTCATAATACTGTTCTGGGATCAAGGGGGCTAAAGCGATTAGCACCGCAAACGATATGAAAAAAACTTTTAATTTACCTTCTTTCATTTTAACGAATATATAAATTGACGCTAAAAGTACAGCAACATAACCAGACCTAGAGCCTGTAAAAATAATAATAATAATCGAAAAAAACACAATGACCGCCAACATGATTTTCAGCCATTTATTATGAAACCCTTTAAAAAGATATAAGGCAAATGCTAAAGACCCTACAGCGAAAGCACTAAATGAATTTGGATGGCCAATAAAAGGGCTAGAACCATGCAGACGTTGCACTCCCTGATTCTCCCACATTAGGCCTCCTGTAGCCCAACCTATAAAACCTTCAGAGCCTATTTTAAGCCAAGCAAGTAATAAAAATATAATAATAACCTGTAAATCTTTAACCTTTTCTACCGATGTCACAATAAAGAAACTAATTAATGCAAACTTTATCACTCGGTTAATATATATATCCGTTGAAATTTCGCGTGCCATAGAAGCAAAAGCATAAATACCCAATACAGCTAGAAATAGATAAACGGCATTAAGAAGAGGACGGCTATCATCTATTTCTATTACTGTTCTTTTTCTAGTATTTATTGTAACTTTTGACTGTTTGCTTGATAAATATTTAAATGAGCAAAGCACGGTTAAAATAAGTCCAAAGACAAAATGAAAACGAATGGCTTCAAAAGCAGGCCAACGTAAAGATGCTTCCATATAGAAAAAGAATAAATAAGCTCCTGTTAAGTAACTTAAATATGTCGCTTTTTCACTTTCTTTTACTGGCTTAATATTATTGCGATTAACCACTAATTGCTCCGAGAACGCTTTTTATATTTTTTTGAAAAAAGTGCTGAAAATAAAGATAAACTTCGAGCAAAAAAGTATATATAGAAAGTAAAACTATTGACTAAAACATGTTTTATTCCTTGCTTTGAAAACTTCATAAACGATGAAAATAGACAAGTCAGGCCAATAGTAATAACAACTGAAAGACTTAACATTGGATTTTCAAGAATTGTAGAGCTAAACAATAATACGAGATGAGTTAGTAAAAAGAATATTGTTAGAATAGCAACTTTAGAAGAAATGATAGATGTTAAATTTGTCCAATCTCCTCTACCATGCCAAACTTCACGCTTTGCAAATGCAAAGAGTGTATTAGGTGCGCCATGATGAACAACAACTAACTCAGGACAAGCGGTTAATTTCGCTCCAGACTGTGTCGCATTAATACAAAATGTAAATTCTTCAGCGGTTTCCATTTCGGCAGGAAAGCCACCAACCCTCTCAAATAAAGATTTACTGGTTAACAAATGGCAAGAACCTATGTATTTAGGCTTTTCTTCTGTTGATTTTGGATCAAACCAGTACTTCATTAACATAGATGAATCTAATGGAATTTTCGGTAATGAACCACAAATTTGATTCGGTTCCTGCTCTAGGCTAGTAATTACTTTTTCAATGTTTTCAGACCATTGCTGAGTAAAGGTAATATCAGCATCTATAAAAAACAAAATATTTCCACTTGAATTTTTTACACCAAAATTTCTCAAAGCAGCAATAGTTTTCAATCCCTTACCATTAACGACTTTCGCGCCCGACTCTAGTGCCAAAGCAGCTGTTCTATCCTGAGAACCGTGATCAACAACAATAACCTCGAAGTGATAATTACTTGGCATCCATTGCATAATAGACTCTATCGTATTCTTAATATAACCTTCTTCGTTATAAGCAGGGATAACAACTGAAATGTCCATCTAATTTTCCTTTAACGTTTCACACTAAGCTGATTTATATGCTCAGATAATCTTAATGCTAATTTACCTATGGTTAGTCCGGTATTTGCGTATGAATGTTCTTGTATTACAGAGCCATCGCAAACATAAACATTACTACAACCATTTAATTTGAGGTTTTCGTCAATACCACCTGTTTTATTTTCATCAAGACTAATCGTTCCAGAATGGTGGGCCCCCGAACGAAGCCAGTCATTATTAATTGGTTTTTGTATCTTGGTCTTAATCGCAAAACTACTTAATTTTTGATCTAACTTTTCAAGTAAAGCATTGTAAATTTCAAGCTCTTTATTCTTAACGTCCCATTTAATAACATGACTGCCATCTTGGTAATCAACTTTATTGTCACCCTGATGTTGTTGAAAATACACAAGTACATTAAACGTATTACTTGGAATACTCACACCAAGCACATGTGAAATAACTTCCACTAAAATATCAGGATGGAATAATTTCAACGAAAGCGCATTTTTAATTCTTTCTATGCCACTACTACCGCCAAGTAACGATTTATATTGATATATAGACAAATGGTTGCTCATTGTAAAAGCAGGTCTTAAGAAGGCAAAGCACGTATATTTTTGACAATCACTTTTAATTCTTATACCGGTGCAACTTTCATAGTTATCTTTATGATATGAGGAAAATTTGTTGATTTTTTTCGCAATGCCCTTAGTAAATTTTACTTTACCGACAAAACCGGCTGGATGATCAATTAAACCACGACCAAGGCCCTCATTATTTACATTACATGTTTTTAATATTCGTTTTACTAACTCTGGCGTACTAAACGCTCCTGCAGCTAAAATAATAAAGTCTGCGTTAATGCTATGTGTTTTATCGTTCTGTTCAAACGTAACCTGCTTTGTTTTACCTTCTATCGAAGTAAAAGAAATGTTTCTTACTGAGTAATAACTTTTAACTTTGTCAGGTACAGTTAGCTTTGAATACTTTTTTGGATAAATTAAGCAATCAACACCATCTTCAAAAACACCAATAGAAGCTGCTAATTCATTCATTTCAGACACAATAGCAGCATAATCAGATGAATAATCACCGTCAAAGTTCAGCATCTTAGCGGCATTATTAGTAAACGGTTCTGATTTTTTTAATAATTCAGAAAACGGTTTTGAAATAACATCGTCGATACCAATAGGAATTAAGCCGTTATGCCAGAGGTTTGAACCACCACCACCACTAAAGCAAAAAGTATTAAAGGGAGCGAGCTTTTTTCCCTTGAACAATAGGTTAGGGTAAGATATAAAATCTTTTTCACCTTTCTCGAGTAAAGTAACATTAGCTGTCTTTGATAGTTCATTACATAGAACTGAGCCAGCTAAACCACTTCCTATTACAATAATCTCTTTCATCTTTCCCTATATCCTACTCGTTTCGATTAAGACTTTATATCTAATACAAATCAAAATTTATCTTGATATTCTTGCCACTTTTAACTTGTTAGCCACGCCAGTATAAAGAAAACAAGCTAACGCCGTAGTAAATAATAAACTAGTTAAATAACTCTCAGTTAAAAACAGTGATGAAAACAAAGCTCCAACTAAGCAAAGCAAACCTACATTCATCACTCGCAAAGGGACTTTAATCAAAATTATTTTCAAATGACAATGAGGACAATCATCAATAAGTCTTTTAAAAAACAAGTTAGTATATTTCCCAATAGAGAGCCAAGATATTTTATTTTTACACGCAGGGCACTTCATTTTTATTTCTCTGTCAGCTCTTTATCGGTAGCAATACTCTCAATGACATACCTAGGTCGATTCTTACTTTCCATATAGATCTTACCTACATATTCACCTACGACTCCTATACTAAGTAACTGAATACCCCCCAATAAATACATAGGTAATACAGACGATGCCCAACCTGGAATTGCATCACCAGTAAAAATTAGAGTATAAAAAACCCATAATGAAATAAAAATACTAAACAAGAAAATACTAAAGCCTAAACCTGCAATTAAGCGCAGTGGGTATGCTGAAAAAGAGGTAATACCATCTACCGCTAAGGCAAGCATTTTCTTTAACGGGTATTTAGATTCACCAGCAAAGCGCTCTGTTCTAGCGTACTCTACATTAGTTGATGAAAAACCAATAAGTGGGATCATTCCACGTAAAAACAAGTTCACTTCTTTATGTTCTTTCAAAGCTTCAATGGCTCTACGGCTCATTAACCGAAAGTCCGCATGGTTATAAACAACATCAACACCTAATTTTTGAATTAATGTATAAAATCCTTGTGCGGTTGTTCTTTTGAATACAGTGTCGGTAGTTCGCACTTTACGAACGCCATAAACTACATCATGGCCTTTATAGTATTCCTTCACCATTTCTCTGATCACAGTAATATCATCTTGTAAATCAGCATCAATACTTACCAGTAGATCACCATCCGCAGTTTCTAATCCCGCTAACAAAGCATTTTGATGCCCTTTGTTTCTCGATAATTTAACCCCTTTTATCTTGGAATTAGAAGTACTGTAATCCGAAATCATCTGCCACGTTTTATCTTTACTACCGTCATCAACAAACCAAATCGAACTATTATTGGCTATTAGCTTTTCCTCGATCATTTCATCAATCAATAACGACATTTGCTTTACGGTTTCAGGCAATACTTCTTCCTCGTTATAACATGGAACCACTATTGATAACTGAAGCGGGTTCTCTAAAATTTTATCCTGCATTATGTATTCCTGTTTTTGTTTTATAAGTCCAATATTTATGAACTACAAAATTAAAAATTAACACTACCCCTGTAGTGATAATTTGGGCTAATAAATAATGGCTATCAATTACGGTAACTAATAAATACATAATTAAACTGTTTAGTGATAACCCAATGATAACAACAATAGTGAACTTAACTGCGGCTACACGATGTTTAGCATTGCTTGAAAAAGTAAAATGATAATTAAGTATATAGTTCAGGATACTACTTGTTCCATAACCTAATGCTGATGCCATAACAGCCCCCACAGAGAACAATTCAACTAATGTAATAAAAATAACATATTGAATTATTGTTGCTATAGCACCAACACTTATAAACTTCATTAAATACATAGTATATTCTTCATCTATTCGCTCTTAGATGCTATTAAAGCATCGGTATAATATTTATCATATTCATTCAAACAATTCACCCAACTGTATTGATTTGCAACAAAATCTCTTGCCGCTTTAGCCATTAGCTTTCGGGCATTAGGCTGTTTAATCAAATAAATAATTCGTTCAGCAATCATGTTGCTATCATCAGGTTTAACCAAGCAGCCCGTAACGTTATCAGTAATTAGTTCTGGTGTACCACCAACATCTGTTGCAATACACACTACGCCTTTAAGCATATATTCCAATATAGCGTTACTAAGGCCTTCAGAATCAGAGCAAAGCACTCCTAATTGCATCGATTCCATGTATTCGTTTACGTTTGCTATTCTTCCCACAAATTTCACTTGTTTGTCTACACCTAAATCTTTCGCAAGTTTTTGTAAGTCAGATTTTAAGTGACCATCGCCGATTATATGCCATGAGATTTCAGGGTAACTTTTAGCAACAATAGCCGCCGCCTTTATAAATAAATCGGTTCGCTTTACTTGCCGTGTCATGTTGCCAACAATGCAAATATCAATAATCGCTTCCTCATGCTCAATAAAGGTAAACTGATTTATATCTATTCCATTGGGTAAAACTGACATATTTTTAGTATTCAAAGAAAATTGTTTAGCAAAATGGTGACTAACCGCTTGTGCATTGGAAATATACCCTGTCATTAACGGGTAAACCTTAGTCAGTGCTTTTTCAGTTTTACTGTTATTCCAAAAAGCCATATCACGAAAGCATGCTATCCGCACACTTGTTCCTGATATTTTGGCTGCAATACTAGCGAGTAGCGTTGAGTCTTGGAAGTAACTTTGCACGATCGCTATTCGTTCTTGCTTCAGCCATGAAATAAGTTTAATTAAGTGTTTTAATCCATTAAACGAAAATAACTTAGGTACAGACCACGCTAAATGTTGGCAGTTTTTTGGTATCAGCGAATGTTCAGTAGGCTTAATGGTTAATAAATAGGGTTGATATTTATTAGGATCTAAACGCTCAATTAACCCTATAACTTGTAATTCAGTACCTCCCCTAACAAGGCAGTCTATGCAAAATAAAATTTTACGGGGATTATTACGGGCACTAACAGGTTGCTTAGTCACTACATCTACTCTACTATTTCGCTATACATGCTACTGTAGGCAATAGCCATTGCTTCACTTGAATAAATTTTTTTCATCTTTTGTTTTGCTTTCATGGAAAACTCCCGCCCTAACTCTTGGTTTTCTTGCAGCGAAATTACCGCATCAGCTAGTGCGTCGGCATCATTGACTGGTATAACTAACCCGCTTTCATTATGATTAATCAATTTATCAATATCACCAACATGAGTACTTATAATTGGTGTTTCAGCAGCAACAGCCTCTAATAAGCTCATTGGCATACCTTCATCAATAGAAGGCATGACAAAACAATCTGCGGCAACTAGCATTTCATTTATGTTTGAACAAAAACCTAACAATTTTACTTTTTCATTAAGTGAATATTTATCCATTAGGTTATCTAATTGCTCTTTCAATTCACCTTCACCAAAAATTAGCGCGACAAAATCAACATTTTTTTCTACTAATATTCTTGCTGCTTCAATTATCACCCATTGTGCTTTTTGCTTAGTCAAACGGCCTGAGTTTATTAACACAAAGGTTTTTTCGCTAAGTCCTAAATTATCTCTGGCTTCTTTCCTTATTAGGGTTTTATCATCAATACAAGCAAGGTCAACACCGTTTGGTACCACAGACACCAACGTTTCTGAAACCCCTTTTTCCACTAATATATCTTTTATTGGTTCTGAAACCCCTACAACTCGATCAAACCATTTATAAAAAAACAGTTCAAGTGTAACCAATACCTTTGTCTTTAAAGGCATATTGGCTAACTCAAACCACAAATGGCAAGTTGCCATTATTTTTATCGACTTAATTTTAGAAATAATAAATCCATAAACAGAAGGCTTATAACCATGTGAGTGTATAATATCTATTTTTAAAGCAGATAATTGTTTTGCCGCTTTAGGAATATCGGTAAATAATCGACTATTAGCTATTACAACTTTTATAGTTTCTATCCCTAATTCAACAGCCTTATTATAAAGAGCATTATCTTCATTGATATCAGAAACAATACAACCAATTACCGCCGTTTGAGGAAGCCCTGTTTTCATCTGCATTGATAAATTTAACACCACACTTTCTGCACCATAAAGACCATCGCTAGCAATAAAATGCAGCACTCTTTTTCTGTTTTTCAAATGCATTTACCTTTTCTTGTAAATAGAATAAGTTAGCCCTGAACCGCCACCACCTGGGCCAATTACTGACGTTAAAAATACATACTGTCTATTAACAAGGTAATTCAAGTCCATATCTTCAGCTACAAAGCCATCTAACACAGCCAAATAATCCATTTCATTGAATTTAATCAATTCAGAGAATTCACTTAAAGGGGTTTTGTAATAACTGTAATAGGTATAAGTATTGTCGGTAGGTTTATACATATCGAAAAGCTTTAGTTTTGACCGTTCTTCCCAAAATCTAACATGCCTCTCGGTAAAGCTTTCACCTGAAGATTTAGCTTTTAACATTATCTGGTTATAACCAATAGAAAAGTTATTCACTACAACTCTTGATACGGGAAGAAATAAAGCGTCATAACCGAAAATAAATAATTTCTCGTCTTTTTTTACCGTACTTTTAACCCAAGTTTGAAATTCATTAAAAGGTACATTTTTAAAAGCGCTTGATTGCATGTAACTTTGAAAAGACATTACAGTAATTAATGCCAAAGATACTAAGTAAATTTGCCACTTTCTTTTCAGTTGAAATAAACCATAAACAGCTAAAATATAAAATAGGGGTAAAGCTGGTAACATCCAATAAGCACGAAGCTGTCTTATTGATGCAAAAAGTAATAACCACATTACACTTAATAGAAGAATACTCGTAATCGTTTGGTTTTCCTTAATTTGTTTATTCTTGACAATAAAACATATTGAAAGAAAAACTAACGGGATCACCAGCCAGCCGGTTCCTTGAAGAATAACGCCAAACTGATCACCCGATTCTATCCACGGAGAAACATCGTCTTTTGCATTTAACACACGTAATTTTATATAAGTCAGTGGATCAAATAATACCGAACCTGCAGATACAGCAAACGAAATTAACGACACACAGCCAAAAGGAAATGCTAGCGAAAGTATCTTTTTCAAGCCATTAACTCGCAGTAAGTCAAACATAATAAAAACCACAAAAAAGGCGCCGTGAAGCTTCATCCCCGTTGCTAATCCTAGGAATACAGCGGAAAGAATAAAATAAGTGGAATTTTTTCCAAATGCAGATCGATAATAAAAATATAATCCTATTGTTGATAGCAATACCATGGGGTTATCAGGTCTAGCGACAACAAAACACCATATTGCGTTATAACTAAGTAAATATAGTGCGGAAACGAGTAAAGCTTTTTGATTATTATCGCTGGGTAAAATGATTTTTGCGGTCAAGAAAACAAAGTAAACTGTAAGCAAATCGATAAACAGTGAAAGTATTCTATAAGATTTCACATATAATTCTGGCGATTTTTGATAGTGATTATAAGCATCTGCAACTATATTAATCCCTAAAGAGCCACCACTTTGGATTTGATAAATAGTAAAAGTGACTATTGAACTCAGTCCATTTAGCCAGCTCTCTATATACATTCTCTGGGGGGGCGATTGACCAAACCAAACTAAAAAACCGCCTTCATAGGTTGTATTGTCATCTATGGTAACGAATGGAGCGCCGACATCTAAAATATTTATTTTAAAAAATAAAGACACTAATACACATATTAAAAATGCGGTATATATCGTTACTTTATTACTTGAAAATTTATTGTTTTGCACAATAATCCCTATTATTTTATTATTTTATTATTTTATTATTTTATTATTTTATTATTTTATTATTTTATTATTTTATTGATAACAAACTAAATGCGAAAGAAGCAAGGTTTTCTGAAGCTGCTAACCTATCAATTTTATATAGATCAATTTCTTTAGTATTGTCATTGTATGCAACTAGTCCATATTGATAATTGCATCGCTTAACTACTTCTATTACTTTGGCTGAAATATCGCTATGCATGCCGTTTGGATAACAAATCCCATTAATCTCAATATGTAATTTTTCTTCAATAATCTGTTTAGACTTTTTTAGTTCAATTTCTAATTCTTCAGAACTGACTCTTGTTAATATAGGGTGAGTTAATGTATGACTTCCAACATCGAGCCCCTCTTCTTGCATCTCAATTAATTGTTGCCATGTTACTCCAGTATATTGTTGTGTAGGTGTTTTGGGTAAATTAATTTGGAGTAAATTAGTGAGTTCTACAAAAAAGTTTTCTCTTTCTTCAATTGTTAATTTTAAGCAATAATCAGCAATAATATTCCAGTTTTTTTCAACCGATTGATCATCCAAGCATAAATTACCCAACGCAGATAACTTAATTTGCCTGATTGTCGATTTTTGTAATAGCTCTCTGATTTTATCTGGCCACATCCACATATCACCGTTGATAAAATCAGTCGTTATATAGATCGATGCATGTAAGTTGTATTTTTTTAATAAAGGCCAAGCTTGCGTATAAAAATCAAAGTAACCGTCATCAAAGGTTAATGCTATTTTTTTTGAATTAACGGTACCATTTTTTCTATCTGAAATAATCTCGTCAATACTAACAACTTTATAAAACTTGCTCAAAAATTTTAAATGTTCTTCGAAAGCATGAGAAGATACTCCTGGCGTTGAAATACCATTAACTATTCGGTGATACATTAAAACATTAGCTTTTGACGATTTTTTTACTAAATAATGCCAAATACCTAACTTCGAAAAAACAATAAGTATTATATATTTAAGATACCCTTTAACTAGTTTTAACGAATTATTCATTATTTTATGATCTTCTGACTAATAAGCGTGCTAAAGCAACCCAACCGTCATAATCAAAAATATTCATCGATAATCCCTTTAACAAATCTTTAAGAGGATAAATGAATAAACCTTCAGCTTTTGCGTAAGCCATCCCACGACTTATATACATGTCAGACCATGCAAGTTTTATAGATTTCTTGGGAATGTTATGATTATATTTATTTAAAAAATGTGCCAAAATTTTAAAAGCAAAATCATAACGCCCTTTATAATTTTTTGACATTTGCCCCGGCCACTCTCGGTATATGTACGTTTTGTCTGGACAATAACTAAACTCCCAATTTAATGAGTATCTAAGCCATAAATCCCAATCAATTCCCATTTTAAATTGCTCATCAAAAGCACCATCTTGCTCCACACATTCTTTTCTAATTACAGAAGTGCCAAATGGTACGAAATTTTTAAGCAGTAATTGCTCTGTAACCTTACCAATATGTCTTTCGTATGGAACGGCTTTATCATAATGATTGCCATTCTCATCTACATAAGACACTTCACTATAAACGATACCTACTTTTTCATTCGCAAAAAGTGGCATTTGCTTTTCTAATTTATCAATAGACCAAAAATCATCCGCATCACAAAAACCGATAAAATCACCTTTAGCTTCTTTGACACCTAAATTTTTAGCTTTTGGCTGCCCGCGATTTTCAGTTCTAATGTAATTAACTTTCTCATTACTATTATATGCTTCCATCATTGCAGAGGTATTGTCTGTAGAGCCATCGTCGATAACAATGATCTCTATATTCTCCCAAGTTTGCTCTAATAATGAATCTATTGCTGTACTTAAATATTGTTCCATATTATATGAAGCGATAACGATACTTACTAACTGGTTATTCAACTTTTAAACCTCACAAATAGAAAAACGATATTTACCAGAAGCTTCCTGTGGCATCTCAGTAATATCGTTAATTTTAATTTCAACAGAGTCACCAAAAACGACATGCATCTCTTTTAGTAGTTCACTATCGGTCTCTTGATTAAAATCTTGCCCTTTAACTCTATTAATTATGATTTTATCAAGTTGCTTTTGAATCAGCTGCATTTGCTCTATGCCAGGTATATCCGTTAAAGTTCTTTCTACTAACGAAACACCACCAACTAACCCACCATCCACTTTCTTTAAAAAGTCAGCAACTCGTCCTTCCAGTTTTTCTAATAACGGTAGTTTTCTTCCACAGCTACATTTTTTATCAGTTAATACGCCAACGTCTTCAATACGATAACGAATTAACGGCATAGCAAAATTATTAAGGTCAGTTACTACTAACTTACCTGACGTGCCAAAAGGAACAGGGTTGTCGTTGTCATCAACGCACTCTAATACGATGTGCGGTGTATTAATGTGCATGCCATCATGTTCTTCACATTCACAGGCGATTAAGCCAACCTCTTCACACCCATATCGATTAGTGACTTTAGTGCCAAAGGCTTGTTCTATTACTTTTCTTTCATGATCAAGCAACATCATCGAAGTGGCTACTATGCCTTTAGGGCTAGCAAGTTTAATTTGATTATCTAATAGATACTTTGCGAAAATGAAAATAGAATGGGCATGACCAAATAAAACATCTGGAGTATATTCCTGCCATTCATTAGCAAAAGTACTCATACTCTGAGGATTCAAGTCCATAGTATCTAAGTATTTGGTTCTTTCTAAAAGTGTAGATCGTAGCTTTTGTTTTAAGGTTGTTGCTATAGGCGGGTTCCCCCACAAGGCACCAATTTTATCTCCTGGCACCCAGCCAGCAAAACCATCGGCAAAACCTTGAGCACCATTTCTCATTTTCTGACAGAACTCATCAAAATAGAGGTTCAAAGAAACGCCAGTGGAACCACCTGTTTTTGCAATAATTAACTCTGCTTTATTGCTAGTTTCCGCAATAAAATCATCGCCATTATTTCTAATATCTAATTTGGTCGTAACCGGTAATTTTTCTAGATCTTTAATAGTATTAAAATCGCTAAGAGTTAGGCCTAAACTGGTAAACTTTTTTCGATACCAAGGGCTATTTTTATACGCATGTTCGATTAATTTCTTTAGCCTTACTAATTGATGCTGTTCAATAACTGTTGTATTTTGAAATTGCAACTTTTGTAAATTGTCCATTTCCTTTAATCGAAGGCCACCCTCTTTGGCATCCCATAATGTATAAATAGCTTTACTTAAAACATTACTCATTAAACTTCCTTAAATACTGATAT
>Ga0209292_1001160_pt1 | contig 32821 bp, 30 predicted proteins | sample GOMGulsemesocosm_2_FD_184634 | JGI IMG/M metagenome (GOLD analysis project Ga0209292, IMG submission 184634) | Methane-oxidizing microbial communities from mesocosms in the Gulf of Mexico - GOM9C Gulf of Mexico (SPAdes) (version 2) | ecosystem: Environmental > Aquatic > Marine > Cold seeps... | reverse complement strand
GATAAGGGGGATTTTGGACGGTTTGACATTAGACGGAAAAGATAGCAATCGCTGGCAAACGGTGGTTAGGTGCCCCCAACAAACTATGGGAAATTTCGCCCGAGGCATTAAGCAAATGGTCACTGTGCTGACTAACTATCGCGTAGATGTGTTCATTAGCACTGGTGGTGGGCCGCAGTTTTTACCTGAGCAGTACCGCAAGGCAATCGCTCCTTTCAAACAACAGATCCAGTCGGGAGAACTTATTATTGCCAATATAGATACAATCGCCGTACAGCTGGAGTACTTAAAAGAGGGTATCTCAACTATTAACGTAGGGCAGAGGCCTTATGAGATGGGACTCTGGTCGATCAATGTATTAAATTGGTTGGCAGCGGGGAAAAATGTTCCAGCGATTATTCATACTCGCTTGACTCATTGTCACAAAGAGAATGTTGATACTTGTACTGAGCACTGAGTTAGCTTGCTGTTGCTAGAGAATAGCGACTACTGTCAGTGGCTTATCGCGGGCAGTGCCCGCGATAAGCATTAGGGGTGAGATAACATTTAGTTAATCCACTTCTTCACGGTATCCATATTCGCCTCTACCCACTCTTCAGCGACATCTCTTGGATCTAACTTATCGCGGCCAATTTTTAGAATCCAGTCATTAACGACCGCTGGATCTAGTTTCATTTGGCTTAAAAATTTAGCGGCAGGAGGGTTTCTCTGCTCAAGAGATTTAGAGTAAATTACGTAAATTTGTGCATCTTTACTAGCACAGTTAAAGGTTGAACTTTCCAACCAGTCTTCTTTATCTAAATCGACACTTTCGCAGTTTTCAGTACGTGCCGGTTCGCTGAGAGGAGTCAAATCATAGGCCGCGTGAACCCATTCAGGCGTCCAGTAGTAAAACAAAATGGGATCTTCTTTGGTAATGGCGGCTTTTAACTGCGCTTTGAAAGTGGCATCGGGTAAGATTTCAGGCTCCCATAGACTGTCTAAACCATAGCCTTTGAACTTGACCTGCCACATACGGGTTGATTTCCAACCGGCGTCCCCCGCCCAGTATTCACCTTTGCCATTGCCGTCTTTATCAAACATTGCCGCAATTTCTGGATTGTTTAAATCCTCCATCGATTTGATTCTGTCCGACATATAGCTTGGGACGTACATTTGTTGAGTACCGCTATAAGGGGTGTTATTAGCCACTGTTTTGGCACCGTCTATATATTTATCCCAGATAGCTTGGCGGTTAGGCATCCATAAATCGGTAAAGACATCGGCAGAGCCATCACCTTTATCCATCCCAGCGGCAATAATAGAGCCGTCAGATAAACCTTTTTTGATCTCAGCTTCAGAGTTAAGAGGGCCTTCGATTACTGCTTTTATAATATGTCCAATGGCTTTAGCGCCTGTCCATGAAAGGTCAGAGATTGTGACTTTGGCATCCGCGGCAAATGCGCTGGATGAAAGGCTAATAGCGAGTGCTGTTCCCATTACACGAAATTTATTAACTGTCATGAAATTACCTCAGTGATTGTTGTTTTGTGCAGCTTTCAGAGTTTGCGTACAAGCCTAACAATTGAGGCTTGGACGCAAGTGACTAACAGCCGCGGTTGTAAATCAGTGTTTCATTTTGTTGGCCTTTTGCACTACCCGGTCTATCATCATCGCCAGCAGCGCAATGCCGACACCTGCCAGTACACCGCGACCAGTTTCGGCATTTTCTAGCGCTTCTGTGACTATATAACCCATACCTCCGGCACCGATTAAGGCGGCGACCACGACCATTGATAAGCTCATCATCACCACTTGGTTAATCCCGGCCATAATAGAAGGCAGTGCCAGTGGTAACTCAACTTTAGTGAGGAGCTGGCGAGGATGAGCGCCAAAAGCTAGCGCTGCCTCTTTGGTGTGCTCTGGTACTTGTTTAATGCCTAGTGCGGTGAGCCTCACCATCGGTGGCATGGCAAAGATAACGGTGGCTAAGATTCCCGGCGGTTTACCTATAGAGAAGAAGGCGATAGCGGGGAGTAAGTAAACAAAGGAGGGAATGGTCTGCATAACATCGAGCACGGGCGACATAAAGGTTTGCCCGCGCTTGGATTTTCCGACCCAAATACCCAGCGGTAAACCGGCGACAATACAAATAATTGACGAGGCGACCACGAGTGATAAGGTATCCATGGCCGTTTGCCAAAAACCAAATATGGCAAGGTAACCAAGTGAGCTGGCGACAAAAATAGAGGTTTTAAGATCTGCGATTTTATAGGCCATAAAGATCAGCACACACATCGTAATAGGCCATGGGGTGCCAACAAATACTGAGCTGATCGCGCTGAGCATACCACGCAAGAACTGGGTAATGCTGTCAAACAAGAAACCGTAAAAGACAGTTAAATAGGCAATTCCATCATCGATAGATTGGGACACGTAAATATTCAGGTTGACTGGTGGAGAGCCTTCTCTTGGCGGTGTGCGTTTAACCACTCGATTACCGTCTTCACCGCGCGGGTAGCTGATCTCATCGGGGCGATCTATCCAAATAAAAGTGGGAAATTCGCTAATGACATTACAGTCAAACTGCTTTTTAAATGAGATGTCCTCACCTTTGGCCAATGCTCTGTCTTGTTTAATACAACTGCGCGCATCGGGTGCAAACTGGGTGGAGCGATAGATCATCAACGGCATAATCATCACAGTGACTAAGACCGCGATGATCAATCGGGAGTAAAGCACGCCGCTGTTGATGTTGCGATCTATCCGCCATTGATTGTAGTGACGGGTGTAAAGTCTGTCGGCCAGCCAAGCAAAGAGTACGCGTCCGCCAAAAAAAACCATACAGGCGGCGATTAAATGCGTATCCGCCCAGCCTTCATAGCGATTGACCAGATACTCCTTATCGAGGTTGTCGGCAGCCGCTTGAGAGTACTTGTACACTAAAGCGCAATTGACAATGGCGATCAAATCAATGATAAAGCTGATCACAAAGAGCAGCCAATTGCCGCGCAGCGCCGCCCAGACAAAACTACCTAGCAATGCGGCGCGATTGATATGGTGGCGCGGCAAAGTCTCTTTTTGAATTTTTAACAGGGTATCTGCGTAGTAGTCACCATTTTGTCCGGCAAACTCTTTAAATGGATTGTTAGTAACGGGTACTTGACTGTTCATACTTCCCCCTGAATACCGCGCAATAGCGCGTCTTTAGTAACGACACCGACACTCTTGCCATCCTCTATAATTACTGTTGGATATTTTTGATCAAGCGATAGGCGGATCAATGTATCGAGATCGTCATCAGGTGTTGCCTGTGGACACTGATCAATGGGTAGTTCACCAAAGCTCTGCTGATACTGTTCAAAGTCTCGCATTACGGTATGGGCGTAAATCAGCTTCAATTTTGAGATGCCGGCGACAAATTTAGCGACGTAATCATCGGCTGGCTGGGTGACAATTTCTTCGGGAGTACCGGTTTGCACTATCACGCCATCTTTCATAATGGCAATGCGCGAGCCCATGCGGATCGCCTCGTCTAAATCGTGGGTGATAAAGAGGGTGGTTTTGTTCATGGTGCGCGAGAGTGCTAAAAACTCATCCTGTAACCCTCGGCGAATCAGTGGATCTAGCGCGGAAAAAGGCTCGTCCATGAGCAAAATATCCGGATCGGCAGCCATCGCACGAGCGAGCCCCACTCGCTGCTGCATACCACCGGATAACTCGTCGGGCATTCGATCTTCGTAACCGTTCAAACCCACTAAATCAATCACTCGATCTGCCGCTTTGGCCCGCGAAAAAGCATCGACATTGCGCAGCTCTAGAGGGAAAGCGACATTATCGCGCACAGTGCGGTGTGGTAGTAGTGACATATTTTGAAAGACCATGCCGATTTTATCTGCGCGCAGTGCACGCAGTTCTTCTGGGTTAAGGTCACTTACATTGGTGCCGTTAATGTGGATTTCGCCACTAGTAGGCTCTATCAATCGATTTATATGTCGCACTAAGGTCGATTTGCCGGACCCCGATAAACCCATGATGCAAAATATCTCGCCTTCAGCGACGCTGATAGAGACATCTCTAACGCCGACGACCGCTTGATGGCGCTCGAGTATTTCTGCTTTGCTGGAATCTCCCTGCTGGCAATCCTGCAGTGCGGCAGCGGCTTTATCACCAAAGATTTTCCAGACGTTACGGACAGATACGACTTCTTTTCTCTGCTCAGTATTCATGCGCGCGCTTTCTCCCTTTTAGGGTCTATGAAAGGTAGACTGGTCACCACACAAGGTAGTCTTTTGGTGTATCCATCGAGTTTACCTACGGCTAATTCGTTACCTAGTTCACTGTTTTCTACGGCGATACGTGCAATGGCGATAGCGTGGCCTAGCTCAGGTGAATCACAAGCACTTGTCACCACACCGACTTGTTCGCGGCCAATGAATACACCATCGCCGTGCATGGGTGCTTCATTGCTGTTAAATATCAGGCCGACACAAGTGCGGCGAATGGCCTGGCTATTGCGCTCGAGCGCGGTTTTCCCAATAAAAGACTCTTTAGCGAGGTCGACGGCAAAGCCAAGACCGGATTCAAAGGCGTCGCTATCGGGGCCAAACTCGGCGCCGGCGACCATCAATCCGGCCTCAATACGCAGCATGCCTAGGGCGTTGTTGCCCATAGGTACAAGGCCATCCTCAGCACCCTCTGCTATCAGAGTATCCCAAATTTGTAGCGCGTCATTTTTATCGCAAAATATCTCGTAGCCGAGCTCGCCAGTAAAGCCGGTGCGACAAAGCATAAACATGGGGCCTTCGCGATCGCGCAGGCGGGCAATGGTAAAGCCAAACCACTTAAGGTTATCCAGCGCGGGATGGAAAGGTTGGATAAACACGATTTTGCGTAAAATGTCTCTAGATTTAGGTCCTTGAATCGCCAAGTTAGGAACTTGGTGACCGAGTGTCAGTACTCTGGCATTTAAATTGAACTTTTTGGCCTGTTCCCGTAAGTGCAAGGCGGAGTGGGGTGATGCACAACACCAGCGAAATGCGGTATCTTCTAGTCTAAACAAGGTGCCATCATCTAAGACACTACCGCGCTCATCACAGATAAGTGCGTAAAACCCTCGATACTGCGCCAATTTAGCGACATTGCGGGTCAGGCAGTGTTGTAGTAGTTCAGCAGCATCCGGGCCGACAATATCGTATTTCAACAAACTGGACATGTCTTGTAAGGTCGCACTGTTTCTACAGCTCCAGTACTCGCCAATTGCGCCTGTGGTATCGAAATGACTTGGCATCCATAGGTCTCTGGAGATCGTGTAATTACTGGTTAACGCTTTAGTGCGCGAGTGAAAGGCTGTATGTTTAGTGAGCTGTTCGCCATCATCGGGTTTGGCTCGCCAGGAAATTGAATGAGTAATAGCGCTATCCTCTTGGTAGATTCTTATGTGAATATCGGTCGGGTTCCAACCGTTGATAGGATCGACATCATCAGGACAGGCAGTAGAGACGCAAATAAGATCAGTCAGTGCCTGCATCACTACGTAATCTCCCGGTCGAGACCAAGCTTCATCAGAGGTGATGTGGTGTTGTTGCCAATCAATCCAGGAATTAAAGAAAAAATTGATCGCCGGCCAAGCTCGGCGTTTGGCGATGCCAAAAGGGGCGAGTGCCTCGCTGATGTTATCTGAGCAGTTTAAATGTCCAGGAAACCCGCGCTCTTCATAGCCCCTTGCGGTACACGCCAGCGCAAAAGTATCGTGCCTGCCAACGGTATCTTGTCTAACCGCTAGCATAGGGCACATGTCTTGATCGTAGAATTTGTCGTGTAACCCAGGCTGTGGGTAGGCACTGCGTGACATTGTCCTAGAAACTGTCGAATCGATAGATCGCTCTAACCCTTGTGCCAGTGCATCAGTACGCACTGCCATGAAGTCTGAACACTGTTGACCTTGTACGTCGATCACTTGGACAAATTGTCCCTTCTTCAGACGATAAGCTTTAGCACTACCACGCGCTACCCGAAACTCCTCAACGATTGGCGCGAGTGGCTCAGGTAGTAACTGATCGGTATCCTCATCGCTACTTAGTTGTACTTCCACGTGAAAGCGACTGCCACCACCTTGGGCAATGAAGTCTTTAGAGTGCGGCGCAACTACAAACAGTTTACAAGCTTGAGTAACTCGTAATACAAAGCGCTCAGCGGGTTTAGAATGCGCATCAAAAATGGCTAAACAGGGGATGTCAGTCGATAAGGGTTTATCGATACTGGCGAGTAATGTGTGATTGTCAAAGCTTGCTAAGTCGAGAGTTTGCGGTTGTTTGGGGTGAATATCTAGTGGGGTGAGGCTGAAGTTGTGAGTTTTGTCAAAGCAGCTGAGTAATGCGTGGTGATGGCCGTCGATATTAGTAATTGATACGGTGCTGCCAGCGCTTAAATTGACGCTGCCAACTTCACCGTAGAGCACGTCAAGTACTCGCTTATTAGGTTTTTTAAGCCCTATATATTGTCGTTTCTCTCTGGTTGCTGAGAGTGGGGTGTCCTGTTGCACTGTCTTTTTCCTCCTTTGTTAAGGGATGGTATAAGCATAAAGAAACCGGTTACATTTTCTTTTACAAGGATCAGAGGCTGTTAAATTTACTGTCTCATTAACGATATAGCGTAAATTTTGATGGTGGCAAATAATGGCTTAGTCGTGACTGCCGTTATCGCTATTAAAGGGCCAAAAATACATAAAAGTTGTTATTTTTTTAATATGTAACGGGTTACATTTAAGCATTGTGCTATATTACGGGTCAAGAGTAATTTGTAAAAAGTTCAGTAGTTGGAGGTGTTAATGTCAGGTAAAGTGGGTCGTATACGAGATGTGGCAAGGGAGAGCGGGCTATCTATAGCAACCATTTCAAGGGTGATGAACGGGTCGAGTAATGTTAAGCCTGAGACCCGAGATAAAGTATTGCGTGCCTGTGAAAAACTCGATTACGTACCAAATCCAGCTGCGCGTACGCTCAGTACCAATAGAACTAAAATAGTGGCTTTGATTATCCCCAGTGTTGAACACTCCATTTTTGCTAAGTATGTTACGGCGATTGAACAATCGTTGAGTGATCGGGGCTACTCGCTGGTATTGGCTATTTCAAATGCTAACCCGCAAGATGAGTTAAACGCTGCGCTTAAACTGATCGGCATGGGGGCAGAAGCTTTTATCTTGACAGGCGCCGATCATGACTCGCAGTTACCCGAGATATTAACTAGACGAGACAAACCTTTTGTTTTTACCTCCGTTTGGTTTGCTGACAGGGTTTATCCAAATATCGGCTATGACAATCGGATATTGGCAATGCAAGCGGTGCAATACTTGTTTAAGCAAGGTCATCGAAAAATAGCGGTGGTGCATGGCTATCTAAAGGAGAGTGATCGAACTTTGGCTAGATGTGCGGGTGCTCGCGATGTTGCAGATAGCGGCGAGATTGATTTTTTCGAGACTTCTGTCAATGTCGCAGGAGGCAAAGAGAGCGCGAAGCGCATCTTGCAAGGCAGTGCTAGTTACAGTGCCATATTATGTTTTTCCGATGTGCTAGCCCTAGGTGCTTATTTTGCTATAACCGAGTTGGGATTGAAAATACCCGAAGATGTTTCGGTTATGGGTTTTGATAATCTAGATTGGTCAGAACACGTCGTTCCGGCACTAACCACTGTCGATTTACCGGCGCAAGTGATGGGTGAGAAAGCGGTGACTGAAGTCATCGATTGCCTAGAGAACTCTACCCCTATAACGTCATCAAAACTAAATGCCCGCATAATTGAAAGGGCATCTGTCGGGCAAATTTCAGTTGTTTAGTGATGATTACTCGCGCTATTTATCAGCTGCCTTTCTATTGAACAGGCCGATATAATAACACTGCTTCTAAGCTGAGATCAGCACTGTGCTATACGAGCCTAAAAGACAGTGGTGCACTGTTGTTCTAAAGGCCAACACACTTCTCTCATTTTTTTATTTCACTTTTTGCTTATCATACAAAGTTGTTAAAACAACTGTTTGTATTTTTTGATGAATATTATTGTTAATAAAACAAACTTTGCTTTGTATGACGTGTTTGGGAAGGTACTATGCGGCTGCATTTTCAAGCACAATTATTGGATTAAAGAATGAGAACAGAAAAAGTCGCAAGCAGAGCAATGTTAAACCAAGCCCATCAACATATGCCGATGGGTGTTGCCGATAGTTACCGGTATTGGGGAGAGGAGAACACAGTTTTTTTGCAGAGCATGCAAGGCTGTACCATCACTGATTGTGACGATCAGACGTTTGTTGATTTCAGGCTCGCTTACGGGCCAATTATATTAGGTTATAGAGATAACAGAATTGATAGTGCGGTGATCGATGCGATTACCAACACCGGTACTATCTCTGGATTTTCCACTGGCTTGGATGCAGAGGTCATCGCTTTAATTAAACAACTATGCCCAAATATTGAGAAGATGCGCTTTGCCAACTCAGGTACAGAGGCTGTTATCGGCGCGGTTAGAACAGCGCGTGGTTTTACTAATCGCGATAAGATCGTGGTTGTTGAAGGTGGTTTCCACGGTTTGTACGATGAGATGATGTGGAAGTCCGATGTTGATAATTGGGACGCTAAAGAAGAGAGCGATCCGCGTACTATACCTTTTGGTGCAGGCATTCCAAGCAGCACCCGAGAGCATCAAGTCAGTGTGCCGCTCAATGATATGGGCGCTATCGAGCGAGTGTTTGATGAATATAAAAATCAGATAGCGGCGATTGTGATTGAGCCTATTATGGGCAATTGCGGTTCTATTGCCTCTACCCAAGAATATATGCAAAAGCTGCGTGATATTTGTGATCGACATCAATCACTGTTGATAATGGATGAAGTGAAAACCGGCTTTAGAGTGGCCAAAGGCGGCGTTCAAGAGTTATACGGTATTAAAGCAGATTTAGCCACTTATGCTAAGGCATTAGGCAATGGCTATCCGGTGGCCGCTTTTGGTGGGCGCGCGGATGTGATGGATAAAATCAGCTTTGAAAAAGGTGGCGTTACCCACGGTGGTACTTATACTGCGAACATGATCGCACTGAGCGCAGCAAAGGCAACCCTGACAGTATTGGCGAGCACCGATGCACTGGCAACTATCGACCGAGTCGGTGGACAAATACAACAAGTGCTCGGTGAAGTCTTCACTAAGTATGGGGTTGAGTATCGCTTTTCAGGTCCCAATTCAATGTTTGGGGTGCATTTTGGTCATGAAGTGCCAAGTAACTATCGCGACTGGAAAAAAACCAACAGCGATCTCTACACCCGTTTTGCCATGAACTTAATTGACAATGGTTTGATGCTCGAGCCGGATTCCCGTGAACCTTGGTTTATTTGTGAAGCGCATTCAAGCGTCGATTTAGAGTGGTTGCGTTCGGTCGCTGAACGTTCAATGGCAAAGGCGCAAGCTGACTCAAGCCAGTAATATCTGCAAGTAGAGCGGGTCTTTAAAATTCGCTCTACTTTTCTCCAGCTATCATAACGGTAGCGGCTGATCTGTGTCCCAGCATAACGGTGTCAGTGAAAACAAAACTAAAGTCGGCCAAATATTGGCTTCTCTCCCTCTGCGATGGCTAAATCTGTCACTGTTGTGATGAATTTTTCGGTTAAATTAAATGTTTGTGTGAAATGTGCAGATATCTTGAAGTGATTCCCGCTGGCGATAGTTACTCAGTGAAGTGCGCTCTTAACAGGGAATTAGGTATTTTTTGTAAGAGTATTGTTAATACAAATGCTAGTCTTAAGTGAGTCAATGTTATTGCTTCGATGTTTTAATGAAAGCTGTGAGCTGTGAGCTGTGAGCTGTGAGTTGTGAGCTGTTAGCTGTGAGCTGTGAGCTGTTAGCTGTTAGCTGTTAGCTGTTAGCTGTGAGTATTGCAGTAAAGTTTGCAAGGAGGCAAAAAAGCTTATGAAATTATTTTCACACTATTTTATGCTGAACTTAAATGTAGTTCTTTTAATCGCGGTATTCGCTGCAAATGTCTATGCAGGACCACTGACAGAGAAGCTCATTCTAGTGGGTTCACATGGCACTAAAAATTCTTTCCATGGAAAATGGCTTGCCCTGATATATGCTGATATTAGTCAGAGACTTGGCTACGAGCTGCAGTATGATAGTTATCCTTCAGCAAGGGCTAGCGTTGTATCAGATTCAGGCAAGGTTCACGGCGAAATAAACCGTGTTTCTATGTATCAGGCAAAGCATCCAAATTTGGTGAGAATAGAAGAATCACATTTCTCGTCAACTATCAGTGCATATGCTTTAAAGCAGAATATTGTTATTGACAACTGGCAGAGTCTAAAAAATAAAAATTACAAGGTTAGCTATCGAAGGGGGACGCGGATTATTCAAAGGTCGCTAGCGGGCCTACTTCCTGAAACTGATATTTCAGCAGTGACTGATATTGAACAGGGCATTAAAAAGCTGCTAAGAGGCAGGGATGATGTTTATATTGGGGTACAAGATACTGTTGATGAAAAATTATCGGCAATGATTTTGCAAAACCCGATGTATTTGCAAATCCATAAAGTCGGAATATTGGTAGAAACTAACCTACATGCTTATATACACCATAAATACCTGCCGTTAGTCGATGAGATAACACGCTTGTTAAAACAACTTAAACAAGAGGGAATTGTTGAACAGTATAGACAAATGGCATTGCAGCAAAGTCCGTTGATTACCCAATAAGTATATTCAAATCATATTAGCTAAAAGCTCGATATCCTATGGCGGGCGACTCATGGTCATAAACTTCATAGGCTGATTTATGCTAGCTATTGCTATGTTCTGAATTGTTTTATTAATTTTTAGCAGGATAAGTTGGCAATTCACAAGGCACAATATCATTGTTGCACTATAGTTAAAGAGAACACAGTAGGTTGCGATAAAAACGTTCACTCAGGTTCTCTATATATGTGAGTAATAAGTTAAAGCGGTCTTTTATACAGATGGTTTTGGTAAGGGTAATAATCTTAAATTGATAGCGAAAAGTAGTGATGAAGCGGCGGTTAGATGCATCTGAATAATTCAACAATTGTTAATTATTAAATTTCCAATGCTACATATTTATAATAACAGATCGCTCTGGCATAATTGCTGCGGTTAAAATCTGAGCTTAACCAAAAGTTAACTTATTTGGTGACAAGGCGGTCACTCAATAGGCCCTCGTACATACAATCAGTGAGATATATTGTGAAAAATTACAGTGATCAGCTTGCAAAAATACAGTCACAAAATGGATTTATTGCCGCACTTGACCAAAGTGGTGGCAGTACGCCTAAAGCACTTGCTTTATATGGTGTGAATGATGATGCTTGGTCTGACGACGAGGGAATGTACAGTGCAGTACATCAAATGCGTACCCGTATTATGACCAGCGATAGCTTTACTGGCGAGCGTGTTATTGGTGCCATTTTATTTGAAAATACCATGGATCGTGAAGTCGGGGGTAAAAGTAGCGCAGACTATCTCTGGCAAGAAAAGCAAGTAGTGCCTTTTTTAAAGGTAGATAAAGGCTTAGAAGCAGAAGCTAATGGTGTTCAGCTAATGAAAGCGATGCCTGGCCTTGATGCACTGCTGACAAAAGCGGTGGCGAAAGGTATCTTTGGTACCAAAATGCGCTCAGTTATTAAGCAAGCAAATACGCAAGGCATTGAGCAGATAGTTGAACAACAATTTGTGATTGCCAAGCAAATAATTGCCGCTGGTCTTATGCCTATCATTGAGCCTGAGTTAGACATTAACTGCCCAGATAAAGCAGTCGCTGAAGATATGCTAAAAACAGCGCTACTGAAAGAAATCGACGCATTGGACGACGGCCAATCGGTCATGTTAAAACTGACTTTGCCTGAAACGGCTAATCAGTATGTCGATTGTATCGAGCATGCAAAAGTCGTCAAAGTCGTCGCCTTGTCAGGTGGCTATGATCGTGAAGAGGCAAATAAGCGCCTTGCGCAAAACAATGGCATGATCGCCAGTTTCTCACGTGCACTTTCTGAGGGGCTCAATGCTAAATGCTAATCAGAGCGATGCAGAATTTGATGCCACTATGGATGCGTCTATAGAGTCTATCTACCAAGCGTCAAAAAGTTAGCAGATACGAGCTACGAGTTACGAGCTACGAGCTAACAGCTAACAGAACAAATAAAGGCAGCCTCTATTAAAAGAGACTGCCTTTTTTATGTTCAGGACGAACGGTATGGCGCGATGGCATGGATGCCAAGGAGCGCATATGTTCAGGACAAACGTGCTGGCATGGATGGCAAGGAGCGTATATGTTCAGGACGAACGGCATGGCGCGATGGCCTGTGGCATAGCGATCCCCAGAGTAATTTAATCATTAGAAAATAGGTGGTTTGTGAGTTTAACGCAATTAGTGATCGAAGATATTGTTGAAGGTACCGGGAAAGCGGCGGTAAAAGGCGCGCTTATTACCACTGATTATCGCGGCTTTGTAACAGATGGCACGCAATTTGACTCTAGCTATGACAAAGGCAGGAGTTTTCAGTGTGTTATTGGTACCGGTCGGGTGATTAAAGGTTGGGATCAGGGCATACTCGGGATGAAAGTTGGCGGTAAACGTAAACTTTCAGTACCCGCGCAGCTAGCGTATGGGGAGCGAAAAATGGGGAGCGTGATTGCGCCGCACTCAGATCTATATTTTGAAATAGAGTTGCTGGAAGTTCTGACTCGAGACTAGTAATTAAATTCTACTGAAAAATACATTAGTACAGTTGTACTTTTTTGCTTTTTGGCTATAATAGTGCAACTGTACTATTATATAGGATGTAATTATGAAAGATATCTATTTTGAGACAAGTGCTGCCAAGGTGACCATTAGAAAGCGATTGACTTTATTTATCACACATTGGCTGACGATTTTTTTTCCAGCGACCAGTTTAAAGCTCGCCGTTAAGCTACTGGGGAATCCATTTAGTCGCCGTAAATATGAAATGCGCACTCTGGTAAAGCCGCTATCTTCGATGGTTAAAACCACGCATGGGGATGTTTGCCTACACAAGTTTGCAAATGAGCAAGCTGATGCTTCGAAAAACATTTTTCTCTGCCATGGTTGGGGTGATAGTAGTACGCGTTTTACTCAGTTAATTGATCATTTAGTTGCTGAACACTATACGGTTTGGTCGCTAGATCACTTTGGTCACGGTAAATCGTCAGGTAGTTACTCTCACTTATTTGCCTTTATTGATGGCGTGCAAAGCGCATTAAAGTATTTAGATGAAAACAATGCTACTCCTGAGACCATCGTTGGTCACTCTATGGGGGCACTGAGTTTAATGAATTTACCTGAAGATGTTCTCCAAGATAAAAAAGTGATTTTAATCTCAGCACCGGCGATGTTCTTTGAGAGTATGGATGCGGCGATAGCCAGTGTCGGTATTGCTAAATCTATGCTGTTAAATTTGTTAGAGGATGTTTCAAAGAAAAATAACATTCGCTGGCAGAGTTTGACGGCATGGGAAAATAAGCAAAAAATAAGCCCTAATTTTTTATTCATCCACGATAAAAACGACAAAATTTGCCCTTATCTGGAAGTCCAGACCCTCGTTGATGGTCAAGCTCATGATTTCTTCTCTACACAGCAGATGGGCCATTTAAAACTGTTAAAAGATCCATTGCTGTTTGCTAAAATAAGCGAGTTTTCAAATAGCAGCGTGAATGTACAATATGAATAAACGGGAAGTTAGCCGAGAAAAAATACTGCAAAAAGGCGTAGAGTATGCCAGTCGCTATGGATTGTTAAGCGTCACCATAGGGGTGATAGCAAAAGCGACCGGGCTCTCTAGAACAGGGGTTATCTCACACTTTGCCAATAAGGAAGATATGCAAATTGCGATATTACAATACACCGAAAACTTGTTTGTGGAGTACGTACTAAAAAAGTCTTATACCCAAGAGCCACTGGTTAACTTACAAGCGCTTAAAGTTAATTGGCTGAACTGGAGCGCCAGGCTTGAGTTTGGCTGTAAAGTCGGCTGTCCGTTTATCAAAGCTGCAGCTGCTTATAGTGATGCGGGTTCTAGTGCAATTAACGATTTTATGCAAGATCAACAGCGCCGATTACTAGAGTATTTATCTAACTTAGCGCAGCGTTGTATTGATAGTAATAATTTCTCCAAAGATACAGATACGCAGATTTTTGCCTATGAATTTTACAGTCTTTATTTGGGGCATAGCCTGCAGCGAGATTTGATCGATATTAGTGTTCGAGACAAACGCTTCTTTGATATCATTGATGCGCTGATAGCACGTAATCAATGATGCGAGAAAATAAATTCAAACAGGAACGCTATTAAACTAAGCATGATTGTGTGCAAAGCGCTGTATATAATTTCATTAATAAGCTAGCATTGGCTCGATTAAATTCTCTAAATAGGTGTTAGCTTGCAGTCTATCTTTTACCGCTTACTTTTTTTGTTTTCCGTCGTATCGCAAAGTGTCAATAGCGCTGAAATTTATCAGTATAGCAATGACCAAGGCCGCAAGATTTTTGTTGATCGGCTTTCTCAGGTACCTGCCAAATATCAAAATCAATTGAAAAGCAGAGCGAGCAACGGTGTTGAAAATACTGCACAGCAGCAGGCCGTTTACGATAAAGAGAATAAAAAATATGCCGATAGTATTGCTCTTCGCAGTGAGATTTTAAAACTAAAAAGATTGAAGTCGGCGATCAGTACGCCAGTTTTTATTAGGGGTAATCAAGTGATAGTGCCCGTTGATGTCAAATTTCAAGGGCGCAGCAGGCAGTTGCAGTTGCTGCTTGATACTGGGGCTTCTATGACAGTAGTACACTCGCAATCACTGGGTGATTTCAACAAGAACAGTTTAAAACCTGCGCTGGCGCAAGTGGCGGGAGGCGCATTAGTTAAAACTTGGCTGCTAAATCTTAGCGATTTAAATTTCGGGCCGTACCAATACAGCGCTAAGCAAGTGATGCTGATGGAACATGCAGGTGTCAGCCACTTTGATGGCTTATTAGGTATGGATATTATCGCGCAAACGGATTATAAAATTGACTTTGAGAAGCAGCGTATTCTTTGGGATGAAGGTGAAATGTCTAGCATTGAAGAGCGTATCAATGTCATGAAAATCGAGTTGGAGCAACTTTAGGAAACTCTTTGTTGCTGAGCTGATGACCCCAACCGAGCATGACATTAAATACTCACCATTATTGCTACCTCTGATATTATCCCTTTAATGGTTTAGGCTGGGTCTAGGGTGCTGTCGGACTAAATACTGAGCTACTACAAAAAATATCTCAAGCTAAGCCGGCTACTCGCTGCTCTTGATTAAACTGTGCCAGCAACCATCGACTAAAACATTGCATATTGGGATGACACCACTGCTTTTCGCTCATCACCAAATAGTAGTTAAAGAGTGTCTGTTGGGTGCTATCCTCTATTTTTACTAAATTACCTTTGTGAATATCCTCACTGACAATCTTGTGCCAACCTAGGGCGATACCTTGCTTGGAGCAAGCTGCGCTGATACTCATGCTTAAATGACTGAACCACAGTTGGCGGGTGTTAGCCGGTTTTTCAAGCTCAAAGTGTGTCAACCATTGCACCCAGCTAACTCCTCCGGGCCTGTCCTCGATACCTGCTTTGTAATGAAGTAACGGATAGCGGTGCATCAGTGAGGCGACACTAGTGTGCGATAGGTCTTTTAAAAGTTCAGGGTGGCAGACAGGATAGACACTTTCACCGCCTAAAAAAACCGACTTTAGGCCATAATATTCGCCGCTGCCGAAGTGAATGTGGGCATCAATTTGCCGTGCATTGAAATCCACCAGCTGATCGCTCATGACCAATTCTAAATCGATATTGGGATTTTCATGATAGAAACTAGGTAAACGTTTCATCAACCAGTTGAGGCAGAGTGAGGGGATAACGGCAATTGTTAGCTTTTCTCGCTGACTGGAAAATTGACAAAGTTCCAGACCCTGATGAATATTTTTCATGCCTGCGTTGATATGAGATAGCAGTATCGCACCGGCGGATGTCAGCACAACCCCTTTTGCTTGGCGGGCAAACAATTTTACATTGAGCTGTTGTTCGAGTGCTTTAATCCTGTGGCTTACAGCACTTGGGGTGATGTGCAAAATATCGGCGGCCCGCGTGAAATTTGCTTCTTGGGCGGCGATCGAAAATGTATTGATGGCGCTCAGCGAAATATTATTTATCATCTGTTGTGATTATTTCTCATGACAATTTGAAAGATTATCGCTACCTTTTAGGTGCTTGGCAAGTACAATAACAGTCATTGATTTTAGTTGAAACAGGTAGCAATATGTCTAATTACAGTGCAAAAGTTGTTTGGGAGAAATCCGCCACAGAAAATTTTATCGATAATAAATACTCGCGCGCTCATCGCTGGTCATTTGACGGTGGGATCACGGTAGCGGCCTCATCTTCGCCGCAGGTTGTACCACTTCCCTACAGTGTGGAAGCCAATGTCGATCCAGAGGAGGCGTTTATCGCATCCCTTTCCAGTTGTCACATGCTGTTCTTTTTATCGATAGCCGCTAAAAGAGGATACGTTGTTGAAGTCTATACGGATAATGCAGAGGGGCTGATGGAGCGTGACGTCGACAATCGTATCAGTATGACAAAAGTGACCTTAAAAGTGGCTGTGCAATTTTCAACTCAAAAGCGGCCAAATTTGCAACAATTGGAAAAAATGCATCACTTGTCACATCAGCAGTGTTTTATAGCCAATTCAGTGAAGAGCGAAGTCGTCACTGAGATTGTTCTCGTGGATTAAGCCTGGTTGGTAAACCGCTAAACTAGCGGTTTGACTGTCCTTTAATCCAAGTTTCTCGAACGTTAAATTCGCTATCTAACAGTACTAGGTCTGCTTGATAGCCCTGTTGAATACGGCCAAGTTTATGATCTAATTTCAAGAACTGTGCCGGGTAGAGAGATGCCATTCGCAGTGCCTCTTGCAAGTCAACTCCCAGCATTTGCACAGTGTTTCTCACAGCTGAGGCCATGTCTAAGTCAGATCCCGCTAGCGTGCCTTTGCTGGTGGTGACTTTGCCGTTTTCTCTAAATATCGCTCTACCTGCTAAATCAAATTGTGTCCCTTTCACTCCAACGGTATGTACCGCATCGGATACCAGCATAATCTTGCCATTGGCTTTTGCGTTGATCGCAATATTCAGTGTACAGGGATGCACATGATGGCCGTCCACAATTATTCCGCACCAGCTATTGGGGTCATTAAGCGCTGCACCTACCACCCCGGGCTCGCGACTGGTTAGAGGCGACATCGCATTGTATAAGTGGGTGAAACCGCTAGCGCCCTCTGACAGTGACTGTTGGATACAGTCATAACTGGCATTACTGTGACCGATTGAGACAATAACGCCGGCTGTTATGAGTGCTTTGATGAAGTTCTTAGGGACCATTTCGGGAGCAAGTGTCACCATTGAAGAGCCGATATCGCTAACTTGTTTTAGTAAGGCTAAAGATGCTTGGTCTGGTACTGTTAGTTTTGTTTCACTATGCACGCCTTTGCGGATGGTGTTCAGGTATGGCCCCTCGAGGTGAATCCCTAAAAAACCCGCTGTATCAAGACTAAATGCTTGCTGTGCTGCGTGGATTGCCAACTGCATTGTCTGAGTGTCATCGCTAATCAATGTCGGTAGAAAACCGGTGGTACCGTAAGCTCTGTGCGCTTTGCCTATCTCTATAATTGATTCAAGTGTGGGGCTATGGTTAAAGAGTACTCCAGCTCCGCCATTAACTTGTGTATCAATAAATCCAGGCGCTAATAAATGACCTTTTAAATCGATAATTTCTATGGCTGGATTATTGCTAAACTGGCTCAGTTCAGCATCCGCGACCATATTGGTTATTTTACCTGATTCTATGACAAGGCTGGTGTTTCTGAGGATCTTATTAGCAGTAAAAATGTTGCCGTTAGTTAACACAAAAGCCATTGGTATATCCTATTTATTGTTCGCTAAATTAGTGGCCATAATTAGTGCGCCATCTAGTGCATCTCCCTGAGCAGGTACAATGATGTCTTGGTATTTTGCAGGGAACTTTTCATTGACTAAAGTGGCTATGAAAGTGGCATACCCACCCATCAGCGATATGTGATTGGCACCCATGCTGCATGATTTTTCAAGTAGTAGTAGTATTTCATCAAGACTATTGTCTATTAGCAACAATGCCAGGGGGTCTTGCTGGTGATAATAGTCAATAATCATTGGGACTAAGGAGGCGAAGTCGCGAGGTTTTGCACTATCGGCCCAGTGTAGAAGGGTGGCGGGAGAGTTTTCATGGAGTGCCATGAAAGTAGCGCTCAGTGAGCTCGAAGCTGTCAGCCCTTCAAAAGCCGCGAGAGATTCTCTGACAAAATTTAGGCCTAGTCTAGCCCCGCTACCATGATCAGATATAGCAAGCCCCCAACCGCCAAGCACCTTAAAGTGGCTGTCGCATTTGATCATTGCGCAAGAGCCAGTGCCAAGAATGATGATGCCGCCATCGAGGCCGCGGTGGGCGCCTAAGCAGGCAATTACCGCATCGTTATCGACACAGATGTCTGCAAAGGGGTGAGGGTAATCTGTAATGGTTTGGTTTAATGTTTTAGATACAGCGCCAGCCAAACCCAGTCCCGCATAGGTTCGAGATAAAATACTAGGCTCTAAATTTGCCTGCGCAAGTGCCTGTGCTGTCGCTAAATGAATCGCATTAAATACAGTTTTTGCGCCTAGTCTGACATTTGCACTACTTGAATGTCCTTGGCCCAACAGTTTTCCCGATGCATCACAGAGTCGAACTCGACAGGATGTTCCTCCGCCATCAACACCGAGTAACCAATGTTTAGTCTCAGTCATAGCGATTTTCCAATTTTTCCGTCTGTGTATTCACTTTTTGGTAGTATTCCGTATGTTCTAAATCTGTGGCAGCCTGTGTATCTACAATGACGATAGTATTGGCGTGCATTTGTAATGCTGACGCTGGGCAGCTTGCCGAAACAGGCCCTTCAACTAAGTCTTTAACGGCTTTTGATTTTGCGCTCCCTGTTGCCAGTAGCAGTATTTTATCGGCATCGAGAATCGTTCCAATACCCATAGTAATCGCTAGGCTGGGTTGGAATTCGCGAGGGTTAAAGAATCTTTTATTATCTTCCAAAGTCTGTTTTGTTAAGGTTTTAACACGGGTGCGTGATACTAAGCTAGAACTGGGCTCATTGAAACCTATATGTCCATTTCGGCCTATCCCTAATATTTGTAAGTCGATACCTCCACAGTGTTTTATGTTGGCCTCATATTCACTGGCAGCAGTTTTTGGGTCTCTCATGCCGTCGGGTATATAAGTGTTTTTTAGCTCGATATCGATGTGTTCAAAAAGTTGTGAATTCATGAAATAGCGATAACTCTGAGGGTGGCTAGTGGCTAATCCTAGGTATTCATCTAAATTGAAGGTGTGGCAGTGTTTGAAAGAAAGACGCTGCTGTTGGTATCTATGGATCAGTTCTTTGTATAGTGCAACAGGGGTGCTGCCTGTGGCTAAGCCAAAAACACAGTCTGATTTTTCAGTTAAGGTTTCGACACAATACCTTGCGCCTAATATAGCGACTTCCTCTGCAGAGTTAGCGATGACTACTTGCATTAGCGTTACCTATTCTAGTTTTAAGATTTGCTTGGTTAATCTGCACCCCTGATCAGAGATAGATGCTTTTGTTAGTGCGGATGCTCTCATCGGCAGCCAGACAGATGCGCAGCGATTCGATAGCGTTATTCATATGTTGGCTTAAGTCGATATCTTGATTAATGGCGCGCAGTACAAACTTTTGCTCAAGATCACACAATTGTTGGTGGTCAGGTTCGTCTTGCATGGTTAGAATTTCGTCTTTAGCCATGAACTCTCCGCTCTCATTTAAGTCGCTGTGATGAATGCGAATGTTGCTGGTTTTGGTGTGAGAGTCGACATCGGCGGAGGCATTGTCAGCATCGGCGACAATAGAGACCGATCCGTTGGGGCTGATGATATCCTTAACAAAAAACGCGGTTTCAGACATCATCGGTCCCCATCCCGCCTCGTACCAACCGACAGAGCCATCGGCAAACTCTACTTGCAAGTGCCCGTAGTTATACATGTCCCCAGCTATTTCTTGGGATAGCCGCACGCCCATGCCAGTGACTTTCACCGGCTTGCTTGCAGCGACTTGGCACATTATATCTAAGTAGTGCACTCCACAGTCTACGATAGGGGAGGTGGTACACATTATTTTTTTATGGATATCCCAAGCGTTGCCACTGGACTGTTGGTTCAAATTCATGCGCATTACGTAGGGGCCGCCCAGTTGCTGCGCTTGTTGCATAAATAATTGCCAAGAGGGATGGTGATGTAATATATAGCCGACCACCAATTTCTTATTTTTCTGTTTCGCCAGTGATACAACTTGCTCGGCATCGGCTGTGGTGGCCGCCAAAGGTTTTTCTATAAATACGTGAGCATCTGCATGCAGTGCTTTGATGGCATACGGGGCATGGCTGTCAGTATAAGTATTTATCGATACTAAATCGGGTTGCAAATCATGCAGTGCCTGAGTGTAATCTGTGTAAATCGGATACTCTTGCAGTGTTTCGGGCAGATCAACGGCTGAGCGATTGACCAACCCAACGATCTCAAAGCCTGCTAGCTTGTGATAAGCCGCCGCATGGCTTAGCCCCATTTGACCTAAACCTACGATCAAAGTGCGTAATTTTTTACTCATTATAAACTCCAATGCTATGCGCTGGTTTTTTGCAAGATTATGTTATTAATCATAAAACTTATTGATGGTAAATTAACATCGACTGTATCTCTATTTACCTACCGCTTTCTCTGCAGCCGGCGATTTAAGCTCGGCAAGTTGCGTCGGTGACTTTGTATTGCCAGCTTTAGTGCGCCGCAATGCGACACCAGCGCTGTTAAAGATGTGCAGGTTTTCTGGCATAAGCGATACATTTATTTTCTCTGCAAAAGTAGTAGTGCTCTCCCCCGAGCCGCGCATGACAATTTCGCTGCCATCATCCAGTTTAAGGTAGAAGTAGGTAGCCTCACCCAGTTGTTCAATTAAACTGACGTTGGCACTGAATGAAGTCTCGTGCTCAACGTCTTCGCACAAGTGCTCAGGGCGAATACCCACAGTGATGATGTCACCAACATTGGCGCTACTGACATCGACATAAGCTTTGCTAAAACAATGATTACTCAGTTCAATTAGAAGGTGGTCGGATTCGATAGCGCTTATCTTTCCCGCTATGAAGTTCATTTTTGGTGAACCTATAAAGCCCGCGACAAATTGATTGTTTGGATGTTGGTATAGCTCTAACGGAGAGCCTGCTTGCGAAATTTTTCCCTCATTCATCACGACAATCTTATCGCCTAAAGTCATCGCTTCGATTTGATCGTGGGTAACATAAATGATGGTAGTTCCCAGCTTTTTATGCAGTTTGCCAATCTCCACTCTGGTCTGAACTCTTAGGGCAGCATCGAGATTGGAAAGGGGTTCATCAAATAAAAATACATTGGGGTCACGAACAATCGCCCGGCCAATAGCGACTCTTTGGCGCTGTCCTCCAGATAACTCTCTAGGGAGGCGTTTTAGCAAATGCTTAATATCTAAGGTATCTGCAGCTCCCTCCACTTTATTCTTAATATCGTCTTTGCTTTCACCTTTTACTTTTAAACCGTAAGACATGTTCTTAAAGACGTTCATATGAGGGTAGAGTGCATAAGATTGAAAGACCATCGCAATGCCTCGTTGGGCTGGAGCGATATGATTGACCTCGCGTCCGGATATTTCTAAACTGCCACTGGAAATATCTTCTAATCCTGCAATCATGCGCAGCAACGTTGATTTTCCACAGCCTGAAGCGCCTACTAAGACGACAAATTCACCGTGTTTTATATCGAGGCTAATGCCGTGCAGGATATCGACGTTACCGAAGTTCTTTTTAATGTTAGTGAGTTTTACGTCGGCCATTTGACTACCTTTATTTCAGACCCTTATAGGGGCGTTACTGTTAACCAGGGCAGTGACACCGGCCTGGGTAATATGGTTGTTACTTGAAATTAATACTGACGATAGGTACTGTTTTATTTGACAGCCCCCGAGGTAAGACCGCGGATCAGCTGACGTGAAAATACCAAGTACAATATGAGCACGGGAACTATTGCCAGCGTTAATGATGCTAGTACCGAATTCCAATCCGTCACGTACTGGCCAATGAACTGCTGAACACCTAAGGTTATTGTCTGGTTGCCATCGGTAGGTGCCAGGATTAAAGGGAACCACAAGTCGTTCCAGATAGGAATCATAGTGAAGACCGCTACGGTGGCAATTGACGGCTTTATCAAGGGCACTATTATGGTGAAGAAAATTTTAATTTCTCCTACGCCATCGCATCGCGCAGCCTCCTTTAGTTCTTTTGGTACTTGCTTGATAAATTCGGACAGTATGTAAACCGCCAGTGGTAATCCCTGGGCGATGTAGACCAGCACTAATGAGGTTAATGTGTTGACTAAATTTAGGTTACTCATCAACTCTAATATGCCAATAGTTCCCAGGCGAATCGGGATCATTATGCCCATCGCTATAATGAGTGAAATGGCCAAATTACCGGGGAATTTATACTCAGTTAGCGCCCAGGCGATCATGGCGGCAAACAGAAGTACAAAAAAGATAGAGGTCAACGTTACTATCATGCTGTTGGAGAAAAACAGATCAAACTCGGAACGCAGCAGCACTTCTTCGAAACCTATTAAGGTAAAAGTGTCAGAAGTCGGCAGTGCTAAAGGATCGTTGAAAATGGCTTTTCTGTTTTTAAAAGAGTTGATGATAACGACCCAAATAGGGAACAGAGCGATCAATGTATAAGTAAGCAAAACCCCATGTATCATCAGTTTCTTGGCGCTGTCGTGTCGTAAAGTAAATAGTTTCATTGAGTACCGCCTGTTATAACGCAAAACGCTGAACGCGACGCTGGAAGAAAAATAGGTAGAGAACAACTCCCAGCAAAATCATCAAAAACATCAGTGTTGCCACTGCCGCACCCATAGTGGAACTCCCTTGCTGCAACTGAAAACCGAAGAAGGTCCGATAAAATAACGTGCCCATAATGTCGGTCGAGAAGTTCGGTCCGGCCAACGCACCTTTTACCGCGTAGATCAGTTCAAAGGCATTAAAATTGGCAACAAAGGTTAAAATAGACACCATGCCAATTGTCGGCATGATCAGCGGTAATTTGATATGGATAAATGTCTGCCACGCGTTGGAGCCATCCACCACACTGGCGTCTTCAAGTTCGTCGGGGATCCCCAGTAGAGCGGCGTATATCAACATCATGGGCATGCCGACATATTGCCATACTGAAATAAGTGCGAGGGTGATGAGTGCTGAGCCCTGTTTGCCCAGCCAGGCATCAAACCAATCTCCCAGGCCAATGCTATAGAGGAAATTCTCCGAAATTCCCCAAATTGGGCTGAGAATAAGTTGCCAGACAAAACCAATGATAACGACCGATAACATAGTTGGCATGAAAATGAGCGTTCTGTAGGTGCCTCTGAGACGCAGCTTTGAGGTGCTCATTAAAACCGCCAAAAGCAGAGCGACCGGGTTTTGTACCAGCATGTGGATAATGAAGAACTTCAAATTATTCCAAGTGGCATTCCAAAAAGGATCGGACCATACCGCATCAAATAATAGCTTGGAATAGTTGTTAAAGCCGGCAAATGACAGTGCTCCATCTTCGGCTTCCTCATAAAAACCTAACCATAGAGTATCTAATAATGGGTAAACGCTGACGGTGAGATAGATGAGTAAACCGGGGCTAATAAAAAAGAGGATGTGCCAGGGAAATGGCCTCTTTGGATGAGTTGTTGTCATAAGTATTCCAGGGTTTAGCTAATGTGTTGTTGCCAAGGCAATGCAAACGACTTATATAGACGTCGTTAAGAGATGTTGATTATTATTGTCGTTGTGAAAATGAGTAATGCTTTCGCTAGTTGAATTTACACAGGTTGGCAGTAATGATTAGTTGCGACACTATACAACCGGGAGTGATCAATACTCCCGGTGATTGAATGTAGCTACATATTCGGTGCTATCAATGTGCAGCAGCTATTGTCTCTACTGATGTGGTTTGTACCAATTAGTTAAACTCTTCTCTGCCTTTTCGCCGGCCTGTTTAGCAGTCATAGTTCCGTTGAGGACTTGGGCGCTGACATTCCATAGCTCGTTCTCTAAGTTTGGTTCGCCCCTGGATAGGATTTGGTAAGAGTTACGTATAGTCTTTTGACACTTGTTTCTCCATCCCAAAAATTCTTGTGCAACAGGATCTTGCACTTGAATTTGGTGCTTTGATAGCGAGAAGAAGCCCGGTAGTTGATTAGAGTACAACTCGGCAAATTCTTTGCTTGCCATCCAGTTAAGGAAGATCTTGGCCGATTTTTTGTTACTGCTGGCGCTGTTGAGGCCCAGTGCAATATCGGTGTGATCACTGATATAACATGTATCTTGTCCGTCTGGAGTGGGTGGATAGAATGCACCAAACTTGAAGTCGGCTTGTGAGTTAAAAGTAGAAATGTCCCAAGAGCCCGCTGGATAAATAGCACCGCGACCTAAGGTAAACAAGTTTTGTGAATCAGGATACTTTTGCGCCTCGTAACCGCGACCCATGTAAGGTCCCCACTTGGCTAAATTTTCCCAAACTTTAATGTATTGTGAGTCAGTGAGTTTGTCTTTACCGCTGATTAGGTTCTTGCGTCCCTCTTCACCTTTCCAGTAGTTTGGTCCAATATTTTGAAAGCCCATAGTGGCGGCTTCCCACTGATCGGCGGTGCCTAAGACCAGTGGTGTGTAACGGCTCTCGCTCTTTATTTTCGCAAGAGTTGCAAAGAATTCTGACTCTGTTTTTGGGACCGATAATTGCAGTTCTTCAAAAATTTCTTTGTTGTAAATGAATCCGTGGATAACGGAAGCCATTGGCAGGCAAAAGCTGTTGGCACCATCGTCAGTGATCCAAGCACTCTGGGCTACATCCGAGAAATTTTGCATCCCTGATAGATCGCTTAACGAGTCTAAATGGCCCTTTTTGTAGAGGCTCAGCGAGGCATCAAATGGCTTGCAGGTGATCAAGTCTCCCGCTGTGCCCGCCTTCAGTTTTGCGTTGAGCACTGGTACATAATCCGCTGGGGTTGTCGGTGTGAAAGCGACTTTGATGTCTGGGTGTAGTTTGTTAAATTCGGGGATAATAATATCGCTCCAAATTTTTGAATCATCATTTCTCCAACTTTCAATGATCAGTGTTTCGGATGATAGAGCAGAGAGGCTAAAAGATGAGAGCAAGACACTTGACGCTAAAGTAACCAGCGTTTTTGATCCAATACTCAATGGGCGGATATTCATTGTTTTTATTCTCCGGTTGTTGTGTGGTTAAACATTAGCCTAAAGTTAGTACCAAAGCAATACCAATTATGATAATTAATAATCAAATAATGATGATTTTTCGACATTGAGCCGCTAGTAAATAATATTAACCGGGATGTTAGGTTTATAGTGGCGTTTTATCGCAGTTGTATTAGTATTGGTATTGTTTTGGTTTATTTGTCGTTCTAGTTTGATTACCAGTAACGCTGCAAATTCGTTAGTACCATTGGTACAGGGGTGAGCAAAGGCTCTCGTAGCTGCATGTAAAAGGTAACAGTCGACGCTCAAAAAACGCTGGTTCTAACTGTCCGTCATGAGGAAATGACGCTTTATATTTATAACCAGTCGTTTACATAAACTAAGCAATAAAACCAATACAGAGATGAGTTTTAATAACAGGCGCAAGCAAATATGAATAGAACAAGTGATATTATCTATACAATATTCGGCGAGCCGCTGCTGGGCAGTCAGGTGCAGGGGCCATTGTATATGCAATTGCAAAATCGCCTTCGAGAAGCAGTGGCAGATGCCAATTTGGTCTCTGGTGATGTGCTACCCCCAGAGAGAGAGATAGCCTCAGCGCTAAATGTTTCGCGAGTGACAGTGCGTCGCGCCATTAATGATTTAGTACAAGAAGGGCTGTTGACTCAGCGTCAAGGGGCGGGCACTTTCGTTACTGATCGTGTTCAGCAGCCATTAAATTATTTGAAGAGCTTTAGTGAGGTGATGAGTGAGCGTGGTCAGCAGGCGGGCTCTAGTTGGTTGGATCGATCTTTGGGGCTGGCTACGCCTGAAGAGCAACAGGAATTAAAGGTTGGTGCAGAAGATGAGATTGTACGTTTGTACCGCTTGCGTACTTCGGATGGCAAGCCTATGGCGTTGGAGCTAGCGTCACTGCCGCGAAAATTTTTAGATAATCCTTTTGAGGTGTCAGCTTCGCTATACGAAACACTCGCAGATAAGGGCTGTCGACCGGTGAAAGCGCTACAGAAAATAAGGGCAATTTCTATCGATGAGCCAAGAGCAAAGTTGTTAAATATTGAACCTGGTGGCGCGGTACTTTACATCGAACGCTTAGGTCTGCTCAAAGACGGTACCCCAATGGAGTTTACCCGATCCTATTTTCCGGGAGATAGTTACGATTTTGTGGCAGAGATTCGCAACCCCAGCGAATCTTAGTTTGCCTAAGGGCTCTTAGTTAAGTGAGCGAATAACTGATGCTGGAACCCCTGCGACTAAAGTTGCAGGCGGAACGTCTCTGGTGACTACCGCACCAGCGGCGATGACCGCATCTTTGCCAATAGTGACCCCCGGTAAGATTTGTGCCCCCATGCCGATCCAAACATTATTGTCAATGGTAATAGGCTGGGCGATGCCCAGATCCAGCAGGCGCTCTTCAGGGTCTAGAGGATGGCTTGCCGTGGCAAGCGTCACACTTGGACCGAGCATCACATTGTCACCAATAGTGACCTTTGCCGAATCTAAAATGGTACAGTTGTGGTTAGCGTAGAAATTTTTTCCCAAATCAATGTTATACCCGTAATCGCAGTAAAAATTGGGTTCTATCACCGCTTTATGGCTAGTATTAAATAGTTTGCTTAATATCTGTTGGCGCTTACCTTTTTGATCAGGATGGCATTGATTGTATTCAAAGCACAGGGCCTTGGCTCTCTTACGCTGATTGCTCAGCTGTGGGCAGAGAGGGTTGTAATCTTGCCCTGCAAGCATTTTTTGCATCTCATCATTGGCTTGTGTCACGTGAATCTCTTTTGCGGTTGTGGTGAGTTTTGAGTATAAGTCATAGTGGCGGGTGGTTAAAAGTAGCAGTGTCGTCGAATCTAAATATGCCAGATTGGGGTATAGGCTTTAGGCATTACATTTTTCAGCACATGATCATGATCTCTGGTGGCGGCTAGTGCTAGAATAGACAGACAAAAACGCTATTTAGGAATCCTCGATGTCAATTTGGGTGGATGCGGATGCTTGTCCGTTAGTGATAAAAGAGATTTTATTACGCAGTGCGCAGCGCACTAAAATCTGTTTGTACTTTGTCGCAAATCAATACATTGCGGTGCCGAATGTGGATAATATTAAATCCATCAGGGTCGCTCAGGGCTTTGATGTGGCTGATGATGAAATTGTAAAGCGTTGTGCAGCAGGGGATTTAATCATTACTAGTGATATTCCGCTGGCCAGTGAAGTGATAGACAAAGGCGCGACGGTATTGACCTCGCGGGGTGAAGTGTTAGATGCTGACAATGTCAAAGCCAGACTTAACATGCGCGATTTTTTTGAAACCTTGCGCAGCAGTGGTATTCAATCGGGCGGGCCGGCAAAAATGTCGCAGACAGAACGACAAGATTTTGCCAATAAGCTTGATCAATATTTAAGTCGATGGCTGCAACGTCAAAAGTAAGTTAGAGTAATAAGTCGTGAATCACGGCATGAAGGAGATTGTCCGCAGTGGCAAAAGTGAAGGTAGTATGTCTCAAACACAGTTAATAGATCAATACGGTCGACAGATAACTTATGTGCGCATGTCCGTCACTGACAGATGTGATTTTCGCTGTGTATATTGCATGGATGAAAAAATGACATTTTTACCGCGTGATCAGGTAATGTCGCTTGAGGAAATCCAGCTGATCGCCCGCGCTTTTGTCGAGCTTGGGGTGAATAAAATACGCCTGACAGGTGGAGAGCCTCTTGTGAGACGCGATGTGATGTCGCTGTTTGATGGCATCGGCTCACTTACGGGTTTAGAAGACTTTTGTCTCACGACTAATGGTTCTCAATTAAGAAAATACGCCAAACAGTTAAAGCGCTCAGGTGTTAACAGGATCAACGTCAGTCTTGATAGCCTTAATCCACTGCTGTTTAAATCCTTGACGCGCATTGGTCATTTAGACCAAGTGATCGACGGCATTGATGCTGCGCTAGAGGCGGGTATCGAGCGTATTAAGATCAATGCAGTGGTACTTAAAGGCAGAAATCATCAAGAAGTACTCGCGCTAGTAAATTTTGTACGCGACAGGGGTATTGATATCTCTTTTATTGAAGAGATGCCATTGGGTGCTATTAGCTCGCACGATCGCGCGCAAACTTATTATTCCAGTGATGATATAAAGGATGAGATTGAAACAAGTTACCCTCTTAAACGCTCTTCACTAGATACCGGCGGCCCTTCTGTGTATTGGAATATGGCCGACTCGACCTCCAAAATTGGCTTTATCTCTCCGCACAGTCATAATTTTTGTGGTGATTGCAATCGTGTTAGAGTGACAGTCGAGGGGAAGTTATTACTTTGTTTAGGCAATGAAAATGCGGTGGATTTAAAGCAGGTAGTGCGCGACAATAACGGTGATATTGATATTTTGAAGCAACAGATAATCCTTGCGATGGATAACAAGCCAAAAGAACATCACTTTAGTATAGGTGGTGAAGTGCAAGTAGTGCGCTTTATGAATATGACAGGAGGTTGAGGAGTACTGGCTTATTTCAGTGACTCAATATTGCAAATACGTTTCTCTGTGAGGAGCTTTAGATAGTGCCCATTATTAAAATAGACGCTTTTACTTTTGAGTATGACCAGCTGCAGGACAGAATTTGTCTAAGTGGAAATTTATACAATAGCCAAGAAGAGATTAGTTTTTGGCTAACTCGTCGATTAGTGATGCGTCTACTAGTCGCCGCTGTCGAGTTGGTGCAAAAGACCTCGCCGATTATTAGCAATGCCCCCTATGAGCATAAAATGGCGATGGCGCAGTTTGAGCATCAGAGCGCACAATTAACGCAGACCAAGAACCTCGAATCCGCCCCGCCAATTAGCGTAGCTGACACCCCTAAAATAGAGCCGCAGATACTGCACCGCTTAGACATTAGCTGTAAGGATGAGCGCTATAAAATGAGTTTTTTTGTGATTGATGAAGAAAAGTCTGTGGCCATGAGTACCATAGATATCGGGCAGTTTCATCAGGTGTTGTCACTGATTCACAAAGGTGCTGTAGAGCTAGAGTGGGGGGTTGATGCCACACTATTTGCCGATGAGGCCGATGCCACGCAATATACTTTGCAGTAGGGGCAAGCGGGTATTTCTGGCTTAAAACTCAAACATAAAAGTGACCGGGCCATCGTTGTTTAAACTCACTTGCATGTCTGCGCCAAATTGACCAGTGGCAACTTTTTGATGGCTCGCTTTAGCCAAAGTGACAAATTCATCGTAAATTGCTTCACCATGGACTGGGCTGGCCCCTTTTGAAAAGCCCGGTCTTGAACCTTTGTTAGTCTGAGCGACCAAGGTGAATTGTGAGACGATTAGCAATCCACCTTCAATGTCTTTAAGGCTTAAGTTCATCTTGCCATCAGCATCACTAAATATTCGATAATTGAGGATCTTCTGCAAACAGCGCTCTATCTGCTCGCTACTATCATTTTTCTCCACCCCCAATAGTAATAGTATACCTTGATCAATAGCGCCAACTGTTTGCGAGGATACGTTAACATGCGCTTGGCTAACACGTTGAATCAGTGCTTTCATAAAGGTTCAGGCTCTGTATTGTTATGGAGGAAGATGCGGATTCTAACGTCTTTGTGGGTCTAGCGAAAGCGCTTAACAGGCATTGCGTTGCTAGCAAAAACATTCTATCTCAGTCACAGCTGGTGAAAATCATGTATCAATGAAAAGGAATGATTTAAACCCGCTCGCGGTTAGGGTAAAATACGCCACTTTTTAAACACGTTTAGCAAAGAGTCCATCATGGAAGTTAACCCGATTGTCCAAGATCTGAAAGATATCGAGGCGCGTACAAAATTATTGTACCAGTATTTAGATTATGCAGAAAAGAAAGATCGCCTTGAAGAAGTGACACGTGAGCTGGAATCTGCAGAGGTTTGGAATGATCCTGAAAACGCGCAAAAACTCGGTAAAGAGCGCTCATCTCTCGAGGAGACAGTGACTACTTTAGAAGAGTTATTGGAAGGCGTTACCGATAATCGCGATTTGCTAGACATGGCGGTGGATGAAGACGACGAAGATACCGTTGCAGAAGTCATTACTGAAGTAGCGACATTGATGGCGCGTCTTGAAAAAATCGAATTTAGACGGATGTTTGCAGGCTCTGCCGATGTCAATAACGCCTTTTTAGACATTCAGTCAGGATCAGGCGGTACTGAAGCGCAAGATTGGGCGGAAATGGTACTGCGCATGTTCTTGCGCTGGGGCGAAGCAAAAGGCTTTAAAGTTGAGTTACTAGAAGTTTCAGCCGGCGACGTTGCCGGCATTAAAAGTGCATCTATCAGCTTTGCAGGCGAGTATGCTTTTGGCTGGTTACGCACAGAGACAGGCGTGCATCGTCTTGTGCGTAAGTCGCCATTTGATTCAACCGGTCGCAGGCATACCTCTTTTTGTTCGGTATTTGTCTCCCCTGAAATTGATGACAATATCGAAATAGATATTAACCCAGCGGATTTACGTACCGATGTGTATCGTGCCTCCGGTGCTGGTGGACAGCACGTTAATACCACTGAGTCAGCGGTACGTATTACCCACGGTCCTTCAGGTATTGTGGTGCAGTCACAAGCGCAGCGCTCACAGCATCAAAACCGTGACACTTGTATGAAACAGTTACGTGCTAAGCTTTATGAAATGGAAATGTTAAAGCGTTCAGAAGCGGCACAAGGCGTTGAAGATAGCAAAGCGGATATTGGCTGGGGCAGTCAGATTCGCTCATATGTGTTGGATGATCAGCGCATTAAAGATTTACGTACTAATACACAAACCTCCAACTGCGACAAAGTATTGGATGGGGACTTGGATCAATTTATCGTAGCCAGCTTAAAAGCGGGTCTATAAACACAAAGCGTTGCACAACTCGTGGTTATGCTGCGCTTTAGAAAAAACTAACAGGCTAAAACATGTCAGATACCAATGATTTACAAGATGAAAACCGTTTAATTGCAGAACGTCGTGCCAAGCTAGATACGCTCAAAGAAGCAGGTAACGCTTACCCAAACAAATTTAGACGTGATACTTACGCACAAGATTTGTTTGAGCAGTACGGTGAGAAAACTAAAGAAGAGCTAGCAGAGCTGGCGATTACAGTGAGCATTGCCGGTCGTGTGATGCTTAATCGCGGCGCTTTCGGCGTAGTACAAGACATGACGGGGCGGATCCAGTTTTATGTCAATAAAGCGGCACGCCCTTTTGCCAAATCTCTCGATTTAGGCGATATCATTGGCGTAACAGGTATCTTACACAAATCAGGTAAAGGTGATCTTTATGTTGATTTAGGTGAGTACCAACTTTTAACCAAGAGCTTGCGTCCACTGCCTGATAAACACAAAGGCCTGCAGGATACAGAGATGCGCTACCGTCAGCGTTATGTTGATCTGATCACTAACGAAGAGTCGCGCAGAGTGTTTGCGATTCGCTCTAAAATGGTTGCCGGTATCCGTAACTTCTTAGTAGAACGCCGTTTCGTGGAAGTTGAAACGCCAATGTTACAAGTGATTCCAGGTGGCGCTACGGCACGCCCATTTATCACTCATCACAATGCACTAGGGCGTGATATGTTTTTACGTATCGCACCAGAGCTTTATCTAAAACGGCTAGTGGTAGGTGGTATCGAGCGGGTGTTCGAGATTAACCGCAGCTACCGTAATGAAGGTCTATCTACCCGTCACAACCCCGAATTCACTATGCTTGAGTTTTATCAGGCGTATGCTGATTACAATGACTTGATGGATCTCACTGAAGAGTTGATGCGCAAGTTAGCAGCTGATGTATTAGGCAGCACCACGATTAGCTATCAAGGCAGTGAGTACGACTTATCTAAGCCGTTCACTCGTATCAGCGTGTTTGACTCAATTCTTGCTTACAACCCGGATCTAACGGCTGCGGACATCGATAACGAAGAATCTGCAAGAGCGGTGGCTAAAGCGCTACATATCCCATTAAAAGATGGCTACGGTCTGGGCAAAGTACAGATCGAAATCTTTGAAAAGACCGTTGAAGATAAGCTTGATAGCCCGACTTTTATCACAGAATATCCCGCTGAAGTTTCTCCACTAGCGCGTCGTAACGATGACAACCCGTTTATCACCGACAGGTTCGAATTCTTTGTCGGCGGTCGTGAAGTCGCTAACGGTTTCTCTGAGCTTAACGATTCAGAAGATCAGGCGCAGCGCTTTAAAGATCAAGTCGCTGAGATGGAAGCCGGTGATGATGAAGCCATGCATTACGATGATGATTACATCAACGCTCTTGAATACGGTTTACCGCCAACAGCGGGCCAAGGTATTGGTATCGACAGATTAGTGATGTTCTTTGCCGATTGCGATTCAATCCGCG
>Ga0209292_1001156_pt1 | contig 32871 bp, 26 predicted proteins | sample GOMGulsemesocosm_2_FD_184634 | JGI IMG/M metagenome (GOLD analysis project Ga0209292, IMG submission 184634) | Methane-oxidizing microbial communities from mesocosms in the Gulf of Mexico - GOM9C Gulf of Mexico (SPAdes) (version 2) | ecosystem: Environmental > Aquatic > Marine > Cold seeps... | reverse complement strand
AAAGGTTACGCAACAGAGGGGGCAAAAAAATGCCTTGACTATGCGTTTAATGTGTTGAATTTAGAGAATGTGATTTCTACGTGTGTTCTTCAAAATGTGAACTCTGAACATGTAATGAAAAAAATTGGAATGAAGAGGCTAGGTATATTCAATCATCCAAAATTAAATGAGTTTCCGGAGTATGAACACTGTGTTTGTTATGAAATTAGTAAACCGAAAAAAAATAACTAATTTTAAACAATGATCAAAGACGTTTTATTACAACTTAAATATATGTTGTCTCATTTTACATTTAATCGTAAGAAAGATACGGAGAACAGATTAAAGGAGTCGTTTGGGGAAATGAAAACGGAAACGTCTAATTTTAAAATGATTGAAACCTACTTTAGAAATAAAGATAATTCTGAAGCGTTTCAAATTCTATCGGACAAAACCTGTAATGATTTAGATTTTGATGATTTATTTAGATTTTTAGACAGAACGAATTCTAGAGTTGGACAACAGTACTTATATAACAAATTGAGAACAGTTAAATTGGATGAGAAGCAAACCAATTTAGATGAAGCTATTATTGAAAAGTTGACTAACGATTCAGTATTAAGAGTGTCTATTCAGAAACAGTTAGAAAATCTTAATCACAAGGATGCGTATTACATTACTGCTTTATTTCAGGATAAACATATAAAAGCACCAAAATGGTTTGGTTTTATCCCCGCATTGTCATTCGCTAGTTTATTATTTTTGGTTTTGTCTTTTTTTGAAGTCAAGTTTTTATTAGTGCTGTTAGTAGTTGCTGTCATTAATTTTCTAATCCATTACTGGAATAAAAATAATGTAGTTGAATATATAAATTCATTGCCTCAACTGTTAAAGTTAAACAGTATAGCTTCTCAATTGTTTAAAGTTCCGGCATTAAAAGAATTGAATCCAAAATTGTCAACATCAATTAAATTAATTGATGAAGTTAAAAGGCGTATGTCTTTTTTTAGATTGGAAGCTAAACTCCAAGGAGATTTTGTAATGATTGCTTGGTCTATATTTGAATTAGTTAAGACTGCATTTTTATTAGAACCATTGCTATTATTTAATGTGATAAAACGATTAGATAATAAAAGAGGTGAACTGGAAGATGTGTTTCAATTTGTTGGGCATATTGATATGTTAGTGTCAATCGCATCTGTTCGAAATGGATTGGAGGTTTATTGTATTCCTACAATTACTACCAACGAAAATACCATTGTAGCGAAAGAAATTAGTCATCCTTTAATTTTAGAATGTGAAACGAATGATATATCAATTACAGATAAGTCAATTCTATTAACAGGGTCCAATATGTCCGGTAAGACAACTTTTATGCGTGCTATTGGTGTGAATATTATTACAGGATTAACTATTAATACGTGTTTTGCTAAATCATTTGAGTTTCCGTTAGTGAAACTCTTTTCAGCCATTCGTATTAGTGATGATTTAATGAATAATAAGAGCTATTATTTTGAAGAAGTGTTAACGGTGAAAGAAATGATTTTGGAAAGTGAAAAAGAAGAAACGAACTTGTTTCTTTTGGATGAACTCTTTAAAGGAACAAATACGGTTGAACGAATTTCAGCGGGTAAAGCAGTTTTGTCTACACTGGCTAAGAATAAAAATATTGTAGTGGTTTCTACACATGACATTGAATTAACGGATATGCTTTCTAACGAATACGAATTGTATCATTTTAGTGAAGTTATATCTAACAATACGGTAGGGTTTGACTACAAACTTAAAAATGGTAAACTCAAGAATAGAAATGCGATTAGAATTCTTGAAATTAATGAGTATCCAACTGAAGTTGTTCAAGAAGCTTTGAGCATTTCTGAAGAATTAGACTTAAAGAATTCTAAAGTATAAATAGTGAAGTTAAATTAAAACTGGCTATTATTAGATTAATTGTTCGGTATAAACTTAAAAAAAGTATATTTTTTTTAAGAAAAAAACACATCCAAGATCATTGTGTCTAAACCGTTTTAGAAAAATAAAATACACTATGTATTTTGTTTTAAGGTTTTTGTAATAAACGTGTTACAAATTATTTTTTTCAAAAAATATTTGGATACTAAAAAAAAGATGACATATCTTTGTGGCGCAAATGAAGAACACAAATATTATATTATCTATTATTATTGAAGTCGTGGTTGTCAACCACAGCTAATAAGGATGGTATATGTTAAAATATAAATTTAAAGCCATCCATCAGGATGGCTTTTTTTTTGGGAAAATATTTTAATTTGAGCTTGGGCATTGTAATTGAAACATTTAAAAATAACAGTAAAATAAGGATTTAGTAAGTAAAAAAATAATTTTAGAAACCACACAACAGCTAAAAAGTGGTGCATATAAAAACATAAAGACAACATAATTTTGGACAAACAAAAAATGAAAAGTAAAAATTTAAATAACAACAACAGCATCATGACAAGCTTGGCACTAGTCATTATCATTTTAGTCATTATTATTTTACCCCATGGGTGAGAACGGAATTATATTGGAATAATATGAACGCCCTTCTCACTATAGAGAAGGGCGTTTTTTTTGAATTGAATATTAAATAAATAGAGTAAATATCATGTATTACAACAACGACACAGTATTATTTTTAGATGGGAATTGGATAAAAGCCGAAGAAGGAAAAACCAATCTTTACAGTCAAACACTTCACTACGGTGCAGGTGTATTTGAAGGCATTAGATCTTATAAAACAGATGACGGTGCCAAAATTTTTAAAGCTAAAGCACACTACGAAAGGCTTCATTATTCAGCTGAGAAAATGCACATTAAGTTAGATTATTCAGTTGAAGAATTAACTCAACTATCATACGAATTATTAGAAAAAAACAACTTAGAAAATGCGTACATCCGCCCATTGGTTTACCTAGGTGAAAACATGCAACTGCAACCAACCAACAAAGTACATGTAATGCTTTGTGTTTGGGAGTGGGGAAGATATTTGGGTGATACGCAATTAAAACTAATGACGTCATCTTTTCAAAGGCCAAACCCAAAATCTTGCTTTGTTGAGGCTAAGGTAACTGGACACTACACTAATTCAATATTAGCCACTACAGAAGCCAAACAAAAAGGGTTTGATGAAGCTTTATTGCTTGACATGAATGGTAATGTAGCTGAAGGGCCAGGTGCTAACTTCTTTTACGAAAAAGATGGAAAACTATATACGGCACCACTTGGTAATATCTTATCAGGAATCACACGTCAAACCATATTTGAATTAGCTGAAGAACTTGGGTTTGAAGTGATAGAAAAGTTTTTTACACCTGAAGATATTTATGAGGCAGATGGTGCTTTTTTCACTGGTACTGCAGCTGAAGTTGCTGCTGTAGGAAGCTTAGACGATCAAAAATTTAATTTACCGTGGGAAGAAACCATTGGATACGAATTGGCCTTTGCATACCAAAACAAAGTACAGAATAAACAATTAAGAAAATTTGAATTAGTATAAATCTGACAAATTGATTTGTGTAAGAGAGGTAACTCTATATGAGATAATCTGTCAGTTCGAGTGTTCCGACTTTTTAGTCGGAATGTGTTGAGAACAGAAGAGAATTGGATGAACAAAAGATTAAAATTTTAATAAAATGGAATTGAACAAATACAGTAAACGCGTCACTCAAGACGACTCGCAACCAGCAGCAAAAGCAATGCTTCATGCCATAGGTTTAACTAAAGAAGACTTTAAAAAAGCTTTTGTGGGTATTGCGAGTACAGGTTATGAAGGTAACCCATGCAATATGCATTTAAACGACTTAGCACTTGAGGTTAAAAAAGGTACAAAGCATGCCAATTTGGTTGGATTAATCTACAATACCATTGGTGTAAGTGATGGTATTTCAATGGGGACTCCAGGTATGAGATATTCATTACCGTCAAGAGATGTAATTGCCGATTCAATGGAAACGGTAGTTGAAGGGATGTCTTATGATGGTTTAGTTACTGTAGTTGGTTGTGATAAAAATATGCCTGGAGCTTTAATGGCCATGTTAAGAACTAACAGACCTGGTGTTTTGGTGTATGGTGGAACCATAGCCTCAGGCTGCCATAAAGATAAAAAGTTAGATATCGTTTCTGCGTTTGAGGCATGGGGACAAAAGGTGGCCGGTAAAATGGACAATGAAGAATACCAAAGTATTATAGAAAAAGCATGTCCAGGTGCGGGTGCTTGTGGAGGTATGTATACAGCAAACACTATGGCTTCAGCTATTGAAGCATTAGGTATGTCACTACCCTACAATTCTTCTAACCCAGCTTTGGGTGAAGCCAAAAAAGTCGAGAGTCTTAAAGCAGGAGAAGCTGTGAGATTGTTACTTGAAAAAGACATTAAACCAAAAGATATTGTGACTAAAAAAGCAATGGAAAATGCCATAAGGCTGGTAACTGTAATGGGAGGTTCAACAAACGCTGTACTTCATTTTTTGGCCATTGCTAAAACAGCAGAAATTGACTTTACTTTAGCTGACTTTCAACGCATAGCAGATGCTACTCCTTTTTTAGCTGACCTAAAACCTAGTGGTCAATTTTTAATGGAAGATGTACATGAAGTTGGCGGAGTGCCTGCTGTATTAAAATACCTTTTACAAAACGAACTTTTACACGGTGATTGTTTAACTGTAACAGGTAAAACTTTAGCCGATAATTTACAGGATGTTCCCAATTTATTGGAAGGACAACAAGTGATAAAAACACTTGAAAACCCAATTAAAGAAACAGGTCATTTAAGAATATTAAAAGGAAACCTATCTCCTAAAGGCGCAGTTGCCAAAATAACAGGAAAAGAAGGTTTCAAATTTACAGGAACAGCCAGAGTATTTGAATCGGAGTATGAAGCAAATGACGGCATAAGAGCTGGGAAAGTTGGCAAAGGTGATGTTGTTGTGATTAGATATGAAGGCCCAAAAGGAGGTCCTGGAATGCCAGAAATGTTAAAACCAACTGCTGCTATTATTGGTGCAGGATTAGGGAATGATGTGGCCTTAATTACGGATGGTAGATTCTCAGGTGGAACACACGGTTTTGTTGTTGGTCACATTTCTCCAGAAGCACAAGTTGGAGGGCCAATTGCCTTTGTAAAAAATGGTGATATCATTACGATTGACGCCATTAAAAATACCATAGATTTTGAGGTCTCAGATAAAGAATTAGCCGATAGAAAAGCCAATTGGAATCAACCCGATTTAAAGCATAAAAAAGGGGTGCTTTACAAATATGCAAGAACAGTATCATGTGCCTCAGAAGGCTGTGTAACTGACGAATTTTAATTAGTAAAACTTAAATCCATCACACATGGAAACTTTAGAAATAAAAAACAAAACAAAAGCAAAACAAAGAGTAATGAATGGCGCTCAAGCAGTGGTTCAATCGTTAATTGAAGAAGGTACAGAAGTTATGTTTGGCTACCCAGGAGGTGCCATAATGCCAGTTTATGATGCACTTTACGATTTTGAAGATCAAATTAGACATGTATTAACTAGGCATGAACAGGGCGCAACTCATGCAGCACAAGGTTATGCAAGAGTAACTGGTAAGGTTGGTGTTTGTATGGCCACTTCTGGTCCAGGTGCAACCAATTTAATTACTGGTATTGCTGATGCACAAATAGATTCAACACCTTTAGTATGTATTACCGGACAAGTAGCTAGTCATTTATTGGGAACAGATGCTTTTCAAGAAACGGATGTAATTGGAATATCAATGCCGGTGACCAAATGGAATTTTCAGGTAACCAAAGCAGAGGAAATTCCAATGGCTATTGCAAAGGCGTTTTATATTGCTAAAAGTGGAAAACCAGGGCCTGTATTAATTGACATTACTAAAGATGCTCAACTAGGCGAACTTAACTTTGAACATAAACCCTTTACAGGTATGAGAAGCTATGTGCCAAAGCCAAAACTGGATAAATCTAAAGTTGAAGAAGCTGCTGAATTGATTAATCAAGCAAAAAAGCCTTTTGTATTATTTGGTCAAGGTATTATTTTATCTGAAGCCGAACACCAATTCAAAGCGTTTATAGAAAAATCGGGTATTCCATCAGCATGTACTATACTTGGATTATCTGCCTTACCGTCTGACCATTATTTACATGTTGGTATGTTGGGAATGCATGGTAATTATGCGCCAAATAAACTAACCAATGCATGTGATTTGTTAATTGCAATAGGTATGCGATTTGACGACCGTGTAACTGGTGATTTAGAGCAATATGCTAAACAAGCCAAAGTGATTCATTTTGATATTGACCCTTCTGAAATAGACAAGAATGTAAAAACAGATGTCGCTGTAATTGCTGATGCTAAAGAAAGTTTAGCACTTTTAACAGAACTCGTTGATACTAGAATACATCAAGATTGGCTCAATGAGTTTAGACTTTTAGAACAGGAAGAATACAAAGAAGTGATTGATGAAGAATTAAATCCATCTACCGAAATTTTGAGTATGGGTGAAGTGATTCACCAAATCAATGAACTGTCTGATGAAAAAAACATTATTGTAACTGACGTTGGTCAGCACCAAATGATGGCTTGCAGATATGCCAAGTTTAAGGAAACTAGGTCTATGATTACATCTGGCGGATTGGGAACTATGGGATTCTGTTTACCGGCTGCCATTGGTGCAAAAATGGGGAAACCAAATTCACAAGTGATTGCCGTGATGGGAGATGGTGGTTTTCAAATGACCATTCAAGAATTGGGTACTATACTTCAATGTAAAACACCTGTAAAAATGGTAGTACTTAACAATGAGTTTTTAGGTATGGTTAGACAATGGCAAGAGCTGTTTTTTGATAAAAGATACGCATCAACTCACATGATTAACCCCGACTTTCAAACCATAGTTAAGGGGTATGGTATTACTACAAAAAAGGTTGATGAAAGAGATGATTTACAAGCTGCTATTACTGAAATGTTAGCCCATGAAGGATCCTACTTTTTAGAAGTTATGGTAGGTAAAGAAAATAATGTATTTCCTATGATCCCAACAGGTTCTGCTGTGTCAGATATAAGATTAAAATAGAATAAAATGAATGATAAAAGATTTAAACTATCCGTTTTTACGGAGAATATGCCCGGGATGCTCAATCGAGTAACTATCATATTTACTAGGCGAAAAATAAATATAGAAAGCCTAAATGTACAAGAAAGTGAAGTGAGAGGTGTGTCAAAATTTAAAATAGTGATACACACCAATGAAGCACAAGTTATAAAAATCACCAAACAGTTGGAGAAACAAGTAGATGTTTTAAAAGCTTACTACCACTCCGAATCGGACATGTTATTACAAGACTTAGCAGTCTCAAAAATTGCTCAAAACTCAATTAATTAAACAATAAAGAATAAACAAAAATGAAAAATTATTTTAACACCCTATCGCTTAGAGACCAGTTGACACAATTAGGTAAATGTGATTTTATGGATGCGTCTGAATTTAAAAACGGGACAAAAGCATTAGCGGGGAAAAAAATCGTCATTGTTGGGTGTGGTGCTCAAGGATTAAATCAAGGATTAAACATGAGAGATTCTGGCTTAGATGTGTCTTATACTTTAAGAGAAGGTGCCATTAAAGAGCAACGCCAATCCTTTAAAAATGCGACTGAAAATAAGTTTAACGTAGGGACTTATGAAGAGATGGTACCAACTGCAGATTTGGTTATTAATCTTACACCGGACAAACAACACACATCTGTTGTGAATAAAGTTATGCCTCTAATGAAAAAAGGCGCTACGCTATCTTACTCTCACGGTTTCAACATTGTTGAAGAAGGTATGACGATTAGAGAAGATTTAACTGTAATTATGATGGCACCTAAGTCACCTGGTTCAGAGGTGAGAGAAGAATACAAAAGAGGTTTTGGCGTACCCACTTTAATTGCTGTTCACCCTGAAAATGATCCTGAAAATAAAGGTTTTGAACAAGCTAAAGCTTATGCCGCTGCTACTGGTGGTGACAAGGCTGGTGTGCTTAACTCGTCATTTGTTGCTGAAGTGAAGTCAGATTTAATGGGAGAACAAACTATACTTTGTGGTGTGTTACAAACTGGGTCAATTTTATGTTTTGACAAAATGGTTGAAGAAGGATTAGATGAGGGATATGCTGCCAAATTGATTCAGTATGGTTGGGAAACTTTAACTGAAGCGCTAAAACATGGTGGTTTAACCAATATGATGGACAGATTATCTAACCCTGCCAAAATTAAGGCACATGAATTATCTGAAGAGTTAAAAACTATTATGGCACCGCTATTTGCAAAGCATATGGATGATATTATGTCTGGTGAATTTTCGGCTGTAATGATGACAGATTGGGGGAATGATGACAAGGATTTATTAAACTGGAGAAAAGCCACTGGAGAAACAGCTTTTGAGAAAACTACCATTACAACTGATGATATTAGCGAACAAGAGTTTTTTGACCACGGTACTTTATTAGCAGCATTTACTAAAGCTGGTGTTGAATTAGCTTATGAAACAATGACAAATGCTGGTATTAAAGCTGAGTCTGCTTATTATGAGTCATTACACGAAACACCGTTAATAGCCAATACAATTGCACGTAAAAAGTTGTATGAAATGAATAGAATCATTTCTGATACGGCCGAATATGGTTGTTACTTATTTGACCATGCATGTAAACCACTATTAACTGACTTTATGAAAAACGTAAATACAAACGTTATTGGTAAATCATACAGCACAGAAAACTACGTAGATAATCAAAAATTAATAGCAGTAAATCAAGCCTTGCGACATCATCCTATAGAAATAATTGGCACTAAATTGAGAGCGTCAATGACTGCTATGCAAAAATTAAACTAATGACAAGATTAACACAAATTGTTACTGTAAATGAAGTAAAAAAGACAGCATCCCTCTTGGGGGATGTTGTTTTAAAAACGCCCTTACAAAAGAATCAGTACTTGTCTGATAAATATGGAGCAAGTATTGTTTTTAAAAGAGAAGACTTGCAAGAAGTAAGGTCCTATAAAATTAGAGGTGCTTATAATAAAATAGCGTCTTTAACCACTGAAGAACTAAAGCAAGGTGTAGTTTGCGCCAGCGCTGGCAATCATGCTCAAGGTGTAGCCTATTCTTGTCACATCAAAAAAATTAAGGGTGTTATATTTATGCCAACACCTACCCCAAATCAAAAAATTGAACAAGTCAAAATGTTTGGTGGTGATTATGTAGAGGTTGTTTTAACAGGTGATACATTTGATGATGCCTCTGAAAGCGCCATGACCTATTGTTCAGAGCATCAAATGTCATTTGTACATCCGTTTAACGATATTAAAGTCATTGAAGGACAAGCTACCATTGCTTTAGAAATACTAGAACAAACTAAAACCCCAATTGACTATTTATTTTTACCTGTCGGTGGTGGAGGATTAGCCGCAGGTGTATCCAGTATATTTAAAACATTATCACCCCAAACCAAAATAATTGGTATAGAGCCTGAAGGTGCACCATCAATGTCAACTTCATTAAATAATGGAGTAAATACAAAAATAGAAGATATTAATAAATTTGTAGACGGGGCTTCTGTCCAAAAAGTGGGCGATTTAAATTTTGATATTTGTAAACATAACTTAGATAATATGGTTACAGTACATGTGGGGGAAGTGTGTCAATCTATTTTAGATTTGTATAATAAAAATGCAATAGTAGTAGAACCAGCAGGGGCTTTAACAACAGCAGTGTTAAAACAGTTCTCAGCAGAGATAAAAAACAAAAACGTAGTTTGTTTAATTAGTGGGTCTAATAATGACATTACCCGAACTGAAGAAATAAAAGAACGTGCCTTACTTCATTCAGGGCATAAACATTATTTTATTATACGGTTTCCACAAAGGGCCGGAGCCTTACGTGAGTTCTTAACTGATATATTAGGACCAAATGATGATATTGCACATTTTGAATACTCTAAAAAGCATAACAGAAATTCAGGACCGGCGGTAGTTGGTTTGGAGTTAGATAATCCCAATGATATTGATGGTTTAATCCAAAAAATGAAAACAAAAAAAATCTTTGGCGAATACCTTAATGATAATCCTGATTTGTTTCAAATATTAGTTTGATTTGAAATTATTTAAAAGTTGTTAAATATAAAATCGAACACTCTTCCAATTCAAAAGTATAGTATCTTTACAGACTACAATTCAATGATTAAACTGTGGTCATTTATTAAAGCACCTATGATATATAAGTTGTTAAAGAAACCATTTTTTGGGAAATTTATGGTTAAATGGAGAAATCCTTTGACTGAGATTGAACAAAAAGAATGGGAGAGATTTGCAGTTAAAAGTAAATCAGGAAGTTTAATACAAGGTATGTTTTCTAAAACAACTCAGCAAACTCAGAAAGGAACTATTGTGTTAGGTCACCCAATGGGAAAGGAAGCTAAGGGTTACTTTTTAAAACGGAATTACACTCATTTGTTGCGTGCTAATGGTTTTAATACGATTGTTTTTGATATCAATGGATTCGGTGAAAGTTCGCATGGTAATTTCTCTTATTTTGATGATATTACTGCTGTAAGTAATAAAGCAAAAGGAATAACACCTGACTTACCGATTGGTTATCATGGAATTTCTTTAGGGGCTATGTATTCGACTGTTTCATTTTCAGATATCAATCATAAATTTGATTTTGCAATTGTAGAAAGTAGTTCAACAACATTAGCCGAATTTTGGAGCCAATTTCCTTTTGCTTATAAAGTGTTGAAAACGATAAGCACCGTCATGCCAAAATATGAGAAGAAGATTGATTTTAAAGAGAGAATAAAAGAGGTGAAGTATTTACAGTCTATTTTATATATTTATTCAGAAAGCGATAGTTGGGTTCCTGTTCAAATGGGAAAAATATTACAAGAAAATACGAATGTTTCAACTGAATTTTGGTTAGCCAAAACTGCTGAGCATGCTGAGGTAATGAAATCATCTGATAAGGAAGTGTATCAAGAGCGTATTTTAGAATTTTTTAATCAAGAAATTGTTAAGTATAATACTCGTAAAGCATAAAATCTAAGAAGAATTAAACCCTTTTTCCTATTTCAATAGCCTCCATGTTTTTTAATTGATTACCATGTACTTCAAAGCGTAAAAGTGTTTTTACTTTGTGAAACCCTTTAAAACCGCAAGCGCCAGGGTTTAGCCACATAGCATTTATTTTTTTATCAAATTGGACTAATAGTATATGAGAATGGCCACATACAAAAACATCAGGTTTCTCTTTTTCAATTTGAGGATAAGATTGTTGTCTGTATTTATAAGGTTTTCCTCCTATATGTGAAATTAATATTTTCATATCCTCACACATAAAGGCTAAATGCTCAGGCCATGCCAATCTTAATTTATCGTCATCAATGTTACCATGAATTCCTCTTGTTGGTTTAAAATTCTCTAGTTGAGTAATTACGTCCATACTACCAACGTCACCTGCATGCCAAATTTCATCTACATCTTTAAAATAGTCAAAAATTTTAGGATCTAAATAACCATGGGTGTCAGAAAGTAAACCGATTTTTTTCATTTGTAAGCTAGGTGGTAAAAAAAGTGAATTGGTAGAAAAGGCATTATAAGCGTGTTGCTAAAACAATAGCTTTTTTATATTGAGTCGTATTGCCTTCTAAATCAAATATATTAAATAATACAATATAAGACCCAACATTGGCTTTAGTACCATTATCGTTTATACCATCCCAAGACATTAACCCTCTCATTCCTGGGAAAAAATTATCTTTTAATTCTTTTATCAATCTACCTTGAGAGTCGTGAATAGTAACATCCATTACATTGTCAGGGTTCGTAAATTGATAATTAATAAGTAAAATATCTTGGTAGCCATCATTGTCTGGTGAGAAAATAGTTGTTTCAATTGTAATATCTCCTATTGCATTTGGATCTGCAAACTGAGAATTTTTATAACCAGGCGTTCCCCATTCAACCACTTCAGAAGCAGTGTGCCAATTGTCTTGTGAATCACTTTTAGCATCAAACGAAAGTCTTTCTAAAGATTTACCATCCGCATTAGTCAGTAGTTCAAAGTGATAGTCTTCATCATAATGAACACGGTCTACAGTTTCTTGGTTTACATTTAATAAAATAACCGTTCCTGAATCATTAGAGTAGGTAGGCAAGTCAGTTTCAATAAATCGGCCAATTCCATAAGTAGAAAAATCAGTAGTGATAGTTGTAGAGTCTTCAGTAATAGTGAAATACTCACCAGGTAAAAATAGGTGTTGAATGGTAGAAATAGGTTTAACATTGTCTAATATACCATCATCAATATTTGCAAATTTCAGATCTTTTAACGATAATATTTTATCAGAAATATTAACAATCTCTATATAGTCTGAACCTCCCGTAGCTGGATTAAACATGATTTCATTAATAATGACATCACCAATTATTGTTGAATCCGGTAGTCCAAATTTAAAAGTAAAATCATCCATTTCTGTTGTCCAACAATTTACAGCGCCAGAAAGCGTAGCGGTGTATATTACCCCCAGTTGCATCTGTTCAGTTAGAATTGATGCTGAGTTAAACGGAATGTATTCAGTGGAAACAGTATTCAAAGAAGGCGTTACTATTATACCAAAGGAAGACGTTAAATCAATATTTTCATCAAAATCAAAAACCAATAATGTATCACCTTGTACTGAATAGTTTGTGATAATTGGAGCAGAGATATCATTAATAGTAGAAAAAATAGAATTTTCAATTCCAGGAGTTCCACCTAGTAAGTTAGTTGAAGCAGACCAGTTCGTTTTATCACTACATTGGTTTGATAATCGTTTTCTTTCTAAAGACCAGCCTCCATCATTTTTATCTGTGTCCTCATACCAAGAAAGATCATAAGAAATAGAGTCTAATAAAATGCCAGCATCACTTTTAATAACCACTGCATCTGAAGAGTTATTAAAAGATGGTAGATTGGTCTCTAGGGTGTTAATTATACCAAATTGAATTGCTACACCATTATTAGTAATTAAAACATATTGATTTGATTCTAAAATATAATTCGATAACGTTACTGAAGAGGTTGCATCAGCAATAGTCCAACCTACTAAATCAAATGTTTTTGCAGAGTTGTTGAATATTTCAATGTATTCATTTTCAGGTAAGCCAACAACTGGTGAGAAATCCGACATGACTTCTGTAATTAGTATGTCACCAACTAAGGCAAAATCAGATACAAAATATAAAAAATTGTCAACTGAATTTATTAAGGTATTCCCAGCTAAATCATCTAAGTTTTCTGTAGTTAAAAAATAACTAGTGTTATTAGTAAAAGGAGTTGCAAATGTCAAATGAACTAAAGCTGAATTACTAGCATCTTGAAAAGCAGAAATTGGAGTGCCAATACCATTATCTAAAGTGTAATTAGTAATAGTTTCTGCTGAGGTTTGATCCATGTTTTCACTAAACAATACATCAACTTCAGTGCTTGATAGTGCTGTTGCACTTTGAACAGTAGGTAGTATGTCATCTATAAATGCGGTACCGGTTACAATAAAATCATCAAAATAAAACTTTTCAGAACGTGAAGCAATATACGTACATTGAACACCTGAATGGCTTGAAGATGGATGGGTGTTATCTAAAACAACACCTTGAGATGTGTAAGTACTACCACCAGTATTATCAGCAAAAAGTTCCCAGTTACCTATTGCATCACGTGTTACTTTTACACGGACGTTTACAGGGTTTCCGGTAACAAATCCATCAGTTCCGTCAATAATTAATGTTATGGTTGTGCCCGTTTGTTTATATAAACTTACTTCATCAGCAGTGTTCCCAATCATTACAAAATAACCATTTAAACTACCTTTTAAATTGGAGTGGTTTGATGTGAGATAAATGCGAGATAAACTTGTACTAGAAGTCGCAAAGTCCATTTTTACATAACATTCCCAACTCGCATTTTCAATAGCGGTAGAAGGAGTAGACAAATAAGACGTATCAATAGCTGCAGGAGCTAATAAGTGTAATTGATTCGTAGCATTAATTTCAAAGTTTGAAATTTGACCTTGCCACGCAGGAGTATTTGTAAAATCGCCATCTGTAAAATCATCAGACCATTGCGAAAATGATAAAATATTCACAGATAATAAAAGTATTGATAAAAATTTTTTCATTCTTGACTTTAAGTTGTTAAAGTTAGTAAATTTACCCCAAATTAAAAAACTAAAGATGAAATTAGCTGTAGTAGGTGTTACTGGAATGGTTGGACAAGAAATGTTGAAGGTTTTAAAGGAGTTTAACTTTCCTTTAACTGAATTAATACCGGTTGCTTCAGAGAAGTCTGTAGGGCAAACTATTTCGTATAATGGAAAAGATATTAAGATTGTTGGTTTACAAACTGCAGTTGATTTAAATTGTGATATTGCCATTTTTTCGGCAGGAGGAAGCATATCTTTAGAGTGGGCTCCAAAATTTGCTAAAAAGGGAACTACAGTAATCGATAATTCAAGTGCATGGAGAATGGACCCGTCTAAAAAGTTAATTGTTCCTGAAATTAATGGAGATTTGTTAACTAAAGAAGATAAAATTATAGCTAACCCAAATTGTTCAACTATTCAGTTAGTGTTGACCATGGCGCCATTACACAAAATGTACGGTATTAAAAGAGCAGTAGTTTCTACCTATCAGTCAATTAGTGGAACTGGAGTTAAAGCAATACAGCAATTAGAATCTGAGTTAAAAGGGGAGAAGGCAGAGATGGTTTACCCTTATCCTATTCATGAAAATTGTTTACCTCATTGTGATGATTTTTTAGATAATGGGTATACAAAAGAGGAGATGAAATTGACTAATGAAACTAAAAAAATATTAGATTCATCAATTAATGTAACGGCCACCGCTGTTCGTGTTCCAGTATCAGGAGGTCATTCAGAATCTGTTAATATTGAATTTGAAAGCGAACCAAGTTTATCCGATATTAGAAAAGTATTGCATGAAAGCGAAGGGATTGTCTTGAAAGATAACCCTGATACAAATACTTATCCAATGCCGATTTATGCTAAAGGTAAAAATGATGTTTTTGTGGGTAGAATTCGAATTGATGAATCACAACCAAATACAATTAACTTATGGATTGTAGCGGATAATATTAGAAAAGGGGCAGCAACAAATGCAGTTCAGATTGCATTATATGTGACAAACAAATTGTAAAAAAACGTATATAAAAGAAACGACCGAATAAGTATATTATTCGGTCGTTTTTGTTTAATGAATTAAGTGATCAACATTCACTATACAGTAATATTGGTTTGTCAGCATGTAGAGCTAGTTTTCTAGTCACGCTTGTGTGAAGTAAACCTTCAATAAAACCGTAACTCTTTTTGACAAGGACGAGTAAATCAGTTTCATTGTCATGAATAAAATCTAATATACCGTCAGCAATACTTTTATTTTCAACAATGTTAATTGTATAATTAACATCTTGTAGTTTTGTTCCTATCCTATCTTCAATTTTTTGCTTGTCTAATGTTTCTGAATCTTCAACTACTGACAAGATATTTAATGAACTCTTTGATAATGTCATTAATTCTTTAAGTGGTTTAAAAGGGCAATCATTCTTTGAGTTTTGAATGTTTGAAGCAAATGTTATTTTTTCCCATTCAGAATAATCTGATTCTTTTGGAACTACTATGATGGGTTGTTTTGCGTTTTTTATGGCATTGGTTGTATTGCTACCAAATAGTCTGTTAGAAATATTACTTGCTCCAGCAGTTCCCATAACAATTAAGTCAATTTCATATGTTCTTTCGGCTTTGTTCAGCGCTTCTGTGATTGAACCAAAACAGCTGAATACTTCAATATCAACAGAACTAAAAGCATCCTCTTTTCTGATTTTTTCAAGCTCTTTGTCTAGTCCTTTTATTGAGTCTTCTTCTAATACATCTGTAAAGTTTATCATTACTTTTGAAGAAGATGCAGGAATTTCAAATGAATTCATCAATATAATTTTAGCTTGATACTTTAGAGCCATATGACAGGCGTAAGTGGTAGCTTTATATGCATTATCTGAAAAATCAGTTGGTACTAATATTATTTTCATTTGGTAAAAGTGTTAGTTTTTTCCAAATTTATTAAGAATTAAGTTGTGCTGTAGCATACTAAAATCAATATTTTATCTGACATTAATCAGTTTGTTAATTAATTAGTAAATTCTATACTGTTTTTTAAACTAAAATGTTTTGAAAAAACACTACTTAATTGCAATCAAATCTGCCATAGAATAAGTGTAATAGTATATTTACTAAATGTTTAAAATGAATCTAGTGTGCTGTTAGTTAGTGAGCTAAGAGTGTTTGGTGACAGTTAGGAGAAGGGGAGGTAGCTACGATTTATTTAATTATTTTCCCTAAAGTTTTAAAAATAATTTTTAAATCTGTGCCTATACTTTTATCTGCAATATATTTAAGATTTAAATTAAGTTTTGCAGGCATTACAACTTCTATGTATTCTTTGTCAGGATCTTTAGCTTTTCCTAAAACAGTTTGTTCATCAAAGTATTCGATAGATGCATAATCAGAAAGGCCTGGGAGAACTGAAAGAACTGTTAATTGTTCTTTAGAGTATAAATCTACATATTTTTTCACCTCAGGGCGTGGACCAACGACACTCATTTCGCCTTTTAAAATATTGATAAGTTGAGGTAGTTCATCAATTTTATACTTTCTAATAAATCTTCCAACTTTAGTAATTCTACTGTCGTTTCCAATTGTGATTTGTCCTGTTTTATCAGAGTCTGTTGCCATGGAACGAAATTTGTAAAGCCCAAATTTAGTTTGATTTTTCCCTATTCTTATTTGCTTGTAAAACACACCTCCTTTGGAGTCTAAAACTATCCATACCGCAATTATTAAAAATAATGGGCTTAACATTAATAGGACACATAGTGATGCTAAAAAGTCGAATATTCGTTTTGTAATGTAGTACATGGTAATGCAAAGATGTAAAGAATTGGTTAGTAAAACCAATTTGAGTCATAAAAACTATAATCTAATACCTTTAAACACATTTTTCCCTTTCCTGTCAATGTAAATTAGGTCATGTTCGCTCATCCATCTTAATGTAGATATAATGTTTTGTCTAGAGTGCGTTGAAAGTTTTATAATGAAGCTCTCAATTTCAAATTCATCCCTTGATGCTAATTCAAGTTCGACTTCTTTTTTTATCGTTTGATAATTAGAGTCGTTTAGATTAGAATCGTCAATCTTTAAACAGACATTACAAAGGCCACATTCTTTTGCATTGGTCTCTCCAAAATAATTTAATAGGTACTGATTTCTACATGTTTTGTTTGCTAAAAATTCTATTACTGAATTTACTTTGTTTTTGGCATCTATTTTTCTGTCACTGTAAAATTTAGGATTAATACTGAAGTGTGTATCAGGAAGTCTCTCTGTAATGTAAGTTAGTTTTGAACCTTTAAATTTAGGTGTATAATCTATAATCTCGTTTTTATCTAGATAGTCCAATTGTTTATGTAGTTCTTGTTGGGTTATTTTAAGTTTTTTTGAAATAATGTAATCGTCAATTTTTACGTAATTATCAAATACCCCCATATAAGATCTAACAATAAATTGAATAATAAGATTAAGAGTTTTGTCTTTAACTTGATATTGATATAAATCGTAATTATTTACAAGTATTCTTAGGGTACTTGGCTGATATGTGTTTTCGTTAAGTAAGATGAATCCACCGAGTTCTAAAAACTTTAGAGAATTGTAAACTGTAATTATTTCTTGATTGTATCTATCTGAAAATTCTGAAATATTGAAGCTATAACTTTCATCTTTTCCAGAACCAAAGGCCACTTGAAAATAATTACCAATGGCATTGTAAATTAGTTTTATAGTTTCAATTGGAGGAAACTTTAAATCCGTTTTGGTATTTAGTTCTTCCAAATTCTTAGTTTCAAAAAATAAAATAGCTCGTGCTTTTTTTAAATCTCGACCACCTCTTCCGGCTTCTTGAAAATACGCTTCAATACTTTGTGGAATGTCATAATGTAACACAAATCTAACATCAGGCTTGTCAATACCCATTCCAAAAGCGTTTGTAGCTACAATTATTTTGGTTTGATTAGTTATCCAGTCGTCTTGTCTTGTTTTTCTTTGTTTTTGATCTAAACCACCATGATAGTAATTGGCTGAGATGTTATTCTCTAATAATAATTTACACAAATCCTTTGTGGCTCTTCTTGTTGCGCAATAAATTATACCAGAGCCCTTCAGTTTTTTACTGAACTCTAAAATACGATTTAGTTTATTATTTGTTTTCAGTGTAATGTATGAAACATTTTCTCTTTCAAATGATTTTTGAAAAACATGATTGGTTTTAAATTCTAGTTTATCTTGAATGTCAATAACAACATTTGGTGTCGCTGTAGCTGTTAAAGCTAAAAAAGGAACATTGGGTTTAATTTTCTTTAAATCAACGATAGTTATGTAAGAAGGTCTAAAATCATATCCCCATTGTGAGATGCAATGCGCTTCATCCACAGCGACAAGATTAATATTCATTTTCTCTAAACGAGCTAAGAACAGTTTTGATTTTAAGCGTTCAGGTGAGGTATAAATGAATTTTGTATCACCATAAATAGCATTATCTAAAGCCACATCAATTTGCCGCTTTGACATGGTAGAATTAATCGCAACTGCATTAATACCTTTCTTTTTTAAATTGTCAACCTGATCTTGCATTAATGCAATTAACGGAGAAATTACAAGACAGACGCCTTCCATTTGCATAGCAGGAACTTGAAAACATAAGGATTTACCTCCTCCAGTTGGCAGTAATGCTAAGGTGTCTTTTCCTTGAATAACAGAGTCAATAATCTCCTCTTGCTTGTCTCTGAAAAAGTCAAAACCCCAATATTTTTTTAATATGTCAACACTTTCTCTCAGTCTGTATTAGTTTTTAACTTTAAATAAAAATGCTAAAATAATCAAAATAGCTCACAATACTTCACTCTGTCATATTGTTGACGTAAAACACTTGCAAATACAAGATAAAAAGAGTATATTTGCAGAAAAATCAGATAATTATGTCAGTTCAGACCCCAACAATAAAAATTACTAAAACAACTAATTCTAAGCTAAGTGAGGTAGATTTTGATAATCTTCCTTTTGGAAAGCATTTTGCTGACCACATGTTTGAAATTGATTATAGTGATGGAAAATGGGGTGAGCCTACAATTGTTCCTTTTGCAAATTTATCTTTACATCCTGCAACGTCTGCTTTACATTATGGTCAAGCAATTTTTGAAGGGTTAAAAGCACAAAGAGGAGATGATGGAAAGGTTTTGGTATTTAGACCTGACATGAATGCAAAGCGTTTTAACGAATCTGCTGTTAGAATGTCAATGGCTGAAATTCCTGAAGAAATTTTCTTGAATGGTTTAAAGACGTTATTAGATATAGATGAAGAATGGATTCCAAAAAAAGACGGTCAGTCTTTATATATTAGACCATTCATGATCGCTACTGATGATTATGTGGGTATTAGACCGTCAGAAAAATATAAATTTTTAATTATTTGTTCTCCAGTTGGAGGGTATTATACTGAAGCTGTTCCTGTGAAAATTGAAACTGAATTTACTAGGGCTGCTGAAGGTGGTGTTGGTAGAGCAAAAGCTGCAGGTAATTATGCTTCATCTTTATACCCTGCTAAATTAGCTGCAGAACAAGGATATAGACAATTGGTTTGGACAGATGCTAAAACACATACGTTAATTGAAGAAGCAGGAACAATGAATATTGTTTTTGTAATTAATGATGTTATTATTACACCTTCTGAAGAAAAAGATACAATTTTAAAAGGTATTACTAAGCGTTCAATTCTTGAGGTTGCTGCGGATTGGGGATATGAAATTGAAGAAAGAGAAGTGACTATCGTTGAAATCATTGACGCACTTAAGAACGGAACATTACAAGATGCATTTGGGGCTGGTACTGCTGCAACTATTGCACCGATTAGCTTAATAGGTTATGATGGTACTGATTATGAATTACCTGCTCAAGAAACTAGAACATTCTCAAATAAGTTGAGTGCATATATGACAGATTATAAAAAAGGTAGAGTTGAAGATAAATTCAACTGGTTAATGACTGTGTAATGTCTGCTAGGTTTGGGTTAATCGGAAAAAAGTTAGAACATTCATTTTCTAAAAGTTACTTTACTTCAAAGTTTGAGGAACTAAATATGGATTCAACTTATACTAATTATGAGTTGAAATCGATTAGTGAAATAACTGAGGTTTTTAAAATTGATGGTTTAGTAGGTTTAAATGTTACGATTCCATATAAAGAAACTATTATTCCATTTTTGGATGAAGTTGATGAGGTGGCCAAAAAGATTGGGGCAGTTAATACGGTTGTGATTAAAAACGGAAAAACAAAAGGGTATAATACAGATGCTTATGGTTTTAAGCAAATGATAAAACCTTTTTTTAAAGCGCATCATGAACGAGCTATTATCTTAGGGACTGGTGGTGCTTCAAAAGCCGTTGCTTATGTATTGGAAGAGTTAGGGTGTTCACCTGTTTACATCTCTCGTTATCCAAATGCTGAAAATCAATTTGCGTATGAAGAGATTAATATAAATATGATTGAGGCATGTCCTTTAATTGTGAATACTACACCAATTGGAATGTTTCCTAATGAAAATGAAGAGATTGATTTTCCAACTCAATTTCTAACAGAAAAAAATCTAGTGATTGATTTAATTTACAATCCTAAGGAAACTATTTTTCTAAAAAAGTCAAAAGCAAAAAAAGCTTGGACTTTAAATGGACTGACAATGCTTCATCAGCAAGCGGAAAAAAGTTGGTTGATTTGGAATGAGTAGTAGTTTCTAGTTACAGTTTTTATAAATAGAGCTTTAGTTTAACTAGCTCAAATATCAAATATCAAATATGAAATCAATTTCTATTATTGGAGGTGGACCTTCTGCTTTGTTGTTAGCGTCATTTATTGATGAATCTAAATATGAAGTAACTATATATGAAAAGAATAAAACGGTTGGTCGTAAATTTTTAGTGGCTGGAGATGGTGGTTTTAATTTAACACATGCAGAACCAATAGATAGAATGATTGTGCGTTATGCGCCCAATGACTTTTTAAAGAGCGCATTGCTTGATTTTTCAAATTTGAATTTAATAGATTGGTTAAAAGAAATAGGGATATCTACTTTTATAGGTTCTAGTAAGCGTGTGTACCCTGATAAAGAAATTAAACCAATTGAAGTTTTGACTAAGATTCTAAGTGTATTAGACTCAAAAGGTGTTTCTGTAAAATGTGATAAGACTTGGGTGGGTTGGACTGCTGATGATGAGTTGCGTTTTGAGGATGACAGTGTAGTTAAATCTGATTATGTTGTATTTGCATTAGGTGGAGGAAGCTGGAAAGTAACTGGTTCAGATGGATCATGGGGTAATATATTCAAGAAAAAGGAAATTGTAGTAGAGAGTTTTCAACCTTCTAATTGTGCATATCAGGTGAACTGGGATGAAAAATTTATAACAAAATTTGGTGGAGCACCTTTAAAAAATATTTCAATTAAATGTGGTGATAAAACTCAAAAAGGAGAGGTTGTAATTACTGAGTTTGGATTAGAGGGTAATGCAATTTATGCATTAAGCCCAGAAATTAGAGTTGATTTTAAAACTAAAAGATCATCAGCTATTTATATTGATTTAAAACCAAGCTTGTCTTTAGAAGCTATTCAAGCTAAGATTAATGGATCTAAATTAAAAAAAGTGACGGACATTTTAAAAGTCGATTTAAAGTTAAGTCCAGTTCAGTTGGCTTTGATTAAAAAGCTTGTGTCTAAAGATGACTTTATGGATGTTGAAAAACTATCTAATCAAATAAAAAAATTAAAAATTGAATTGGTTGGGTTTGAAGTGTTAGATAAGGCCATCTCCACAGTTGGAGGAGTAAGTTTAAATTCAGTAGATGATAACTTTGAATTCAAACAACTTAAAAACCAATTTTGTGTTGGTGAAATGCTAAATTGGGATGCGCCAACTGGAGGGTATTTATTACAGGGATGCTTTAGTATGGGGGTGTCTGTAGCAAAATTCTTAAATTCAAAATAAGAGATGTTAAGTGGTTAATAGGGTTTGAAGGCCGGTGGTACTGATTTTAGTGTTACCGGCTTTTTTGTGCGTATTAGTTTAAGGTTAAAAATAAATAGTACGACCACAAAAAAAGCCATTCATAAAATGAATGGCTTTAATCTTTAGAGCGAGAGACGAGACTCGAACTCGCGACCCTCAGCTTGGAAGGCTGACGCTCTACCAACTGAGCTACTCTCGCAATACATATAAGATAAATCTTATAAACATTTGCTTTTGGTGATTACAAACGCGAGTGCAAATATATGTAAAGTATTTTGTTTAACACTATTTTATAAGGTGATTTCTTGTTTTTATTTAATTTTTTTGGATACCTATTTAATGTTTTAAGAAAAATGGTAAATAACTAAAGGATTAACTAATTAGTTTAGTGTTAGTTCGTGCATTTAAAATAGAAACGGTACTGAGGATAGGATGGAGCAGGGTTTTGGAAAATTAAGCGCATAAAAAAAGCCATTCATTTTATGAATGGCTTTAATTTTGAGCGAGAGACGAGACTCGAACTCGCGACCCTCAGCTTGGAAGGCTGACGCTCTACCAACTGAGCTACTCTCGCAATACATATAAGATAAATCCTATAAACATTTGTTGTTGGTTACTTACAAATGCGAGTACAAATATATATAAAGTATTTTGTTTAACAACACTTTATTATGGAATTATTTTAAATATTTCTGAGGTGTTTCCGCAACGAATTGGGTTTCAGTATTATTAATGAAAATTTTTATTTTGTGGGCATGTAGAAAAAGGCTATCGTCAGGATAGGTTAGTGGGTTATTTTTGAAATAATCAATATTCTTATATCCCAAATCACCTACAATTGGATGATTTACGGAGGCTAAATGTAGTCTGATTTGATTTGTACGTCCATTTTTAGGTTCTACTTTCAATAACGTAGTGTTGTTTTCTATGTTTCGTTCTAAAATGGTGATTTTAGTTTCAGATTCTAAACCTTCTTCTGATACTTCTCTTCCACCGCTAACCGTTTTTGTTTTGCTTATTTTTTCTTTTATGAGTAATGAGTCTTCATTTATAATGCCCTCAACTAACGCCAAGTACTCCTTTTTCACCGTATTGTTTTGAAATTGATTCCCTAATTGTTTGGCTATCTCTGCATTTTTAGCCAAAATAATAACGCCTGTTGTGTTGGCATCTAATCTATGTACAATTTTTAGGTCTTTTTTGGGAAACGCCAATTTTAAAAAATTGGTTAATGTATTTCTGTTAAAACGTCCACTGGGGTGCATGGGTAATGGAGATGGTTTATTTAAAACTAAGATAAAATCGTCTTCATAGATTAATTTTAGCTCATTACTTACGTTAGGTTCTGTTTTGTTATGGGCTATATTTTCTGTTAACCATCCCGCTTTTAAAACTAAGTTGGTTTCACATTTTTGGCCATTAACAGTCAATAAACCGTTTTCAATTTTATCTATCCAAACTTGTTTATCCACTTTCGGAAAAGAGTTGGAGTACAACTCTAAAATGGTTAAACCTTCATTTTTAAGTTTAACAGATAGTTTATACCTAATAGTTTTAGGAATTGAACCGGGTAAAGGAGTTGTTACGCTTTCTATGGAATCTTTGAATTTCATCTTATAAAGACAAAGGTTGTAAATTATATTTTAATCCGACAGCTATCAGATCAATTGTTTATTTTTTAAAATGTAATATTGGTATCAAGTGGGTAGACTTGAAGACAAAACATGGTAATCGATATCTAAAAGTTAAAGTAATTACAAAAAATAAATTTATCTTTGTAAACTAAATTAATATAAAAATGAAACGTACAGAAGTTGTAGCAGTATTATCGTCAGGACAAGTTGGCGAAACAGTAAACATTAAAGGTTGGGTAAAAGCGTTTAGAAATGACCGTTTTATTCAAATTAATGATGGGTCTACAATTAATAATGTTCAAGCTGTAATTGAGCAAGATAATTATGATGAAGCGTTAATTAAACGAATTACTGTTGCTTCTGCTATATCAGTAACTGGAACTTTAGTAGAAAGTCAAGGTAAAGGACAAAAAGTGGAATTAGAGGTTTCAGAAATTGAAATTTTAGGTGATGCAGACCCTGAAGAAGTAAAGAAAACTATTTTATCACCTAAAAAACATAATTTAGAATTATTGAGAGAGCAAGCTCATTTAAGGTTTAGAACTAATTTATTTGGTTCTGTTTTTAGAATTAGACATGCCGTTTCATTTGCAATTCATAAATTCTTTAACGATAAAGGATACTTTCACATAGCAACACCAATTATTACGGGGTCTGATGCGGAAGGTGCAGGAGAAATGTTTAAAGTGACTAATTTTGATTTAGATAATGTTCCTAAAACGGATGATGGTAAAATTGATTACTCTGAAGATTTTTTTGGAAAAGAAACTAATTTAACTGTATCTGGTCAATTGTCTGCTGAATTAGCAGCTATGGCTTTAGGTAAAGTATATACGTTTGGACCAACGTTTAGAGCTGAAAACTCTAACACATCACGTCACCTTGCTGAGTTTTGGATGGTTGAACCTGAAGTTGCTTTTAATGATTTAAATGACAACATGGATTTGGCTGAAGAGTTTTTATCTTACGTTTGTCAGCATGTGATGGATAACTGTAAAGATGATTTACAATTTTTACATGATAGAGAAGTGAAAGAAGATTCTCAAAAACCTACTGCTGAAAGAAATGATTTAAATTTATTGGACAGATTGAAATTTGTTGTGGATAATGATTTCGAAAGGGTAACGTACACAAGAGCAATTGAAATTTTACAAAATTCAAAACCATACAAAAAGAAAAAATTCAAATATCCAGTATCTTGGGGTGAAGATTTAGCATCTGAACACGAAAGGTATTTAGTGGAAAAAGAATTTAAAAAACCAGTAATTATTACGGATTATCCAGCTTCATTCAAAGCGTTTTATATGCGTCAAAATGATGATGGGAAAACAGTTGCAGCAATGGATATTCTATTCCCTGGAATTGGAGAAATCATTGGTGGTTCTCAAAGGGAAGAAAGAATGGACATTTTAAAACAAAAATGTGCTGACTTTAATATCGCTGAGGAAGATGTGTGGTGGTATTTAGATACACGTAAGTTTGGAACGGCTCCGCATTCAGGTTTTGGTTTAGGTTTTGAAAGAATGGTTATGTTTGCTACTGGTATGTCAAATATTAGAGACGTAATTCCTTTCCCTAGAACACCAAAAAGAGCTGAATTTTAGGTCATAATAATTAATAGCATTAAAATACTATATGTCAGTTCTTCTCGATAGTTATCGAAAACGAACTGACATTTTTTGTAGGAATAAAATAAAGAATACTCTAATACATAGAACAAATGAAAAAAATAGCAATATTCGCCTCAGGTGGAGGAAGTAACGCCCAAGAGATAATTAATCATTTTGACCAAAATGAGACTGTAGAAGTGGCTTTAATAGTGTCTAACGATACAAATTCAGGCGTAGTTGTTCGCGCTGAAACTCATGATATTCCTTTCTATATTTTGAATAAAGGTGAGTTAGAAGAATTAGAGTTTTCTCTTGTACTCGAAGCGTTAGAGATTGATTTTGTTGTATTAGCCGGATTCTTAAAAAAGATACCTTCTGACATAATTGAAATGTACCCTAATAAAATTGTAAATATTCACCCTGCCTTATTACCCAATTATGGTGGTAAAGGTATGTATGGTTCAAATGTCCATAAAGCTGTTGTTGCTGCTGGTGAAAAGGAATCTGGAATGACAATACATTATGTAAATGCTAATTATGATGAAGGTAGTATCATAGAGCAACATAAAACGGAGTTATTACCTACAGATACTGCTGAAGATTGTGCCAGAAAAGTGTTAGCATTAGAACATAAATTCTTTGCCGTTTGCATTGAAAAGCTATTAAATTAATTTTCTGTACATTTATAGTTAATGTATTGGTTGTTAATAAAAGCAATTATATATCTTTGCAAACTTTTTTAAAGTAAACTATTAGAATATGGAATTTATAGATAAAATTAACTTAACAGAAATATTAAAGGCATTTATGATTTTATTTGCCGTGATTGATATTGTAGGATCAATACCTGTAATTATTAAGTTAAAAGAAAAAGCGGGTGATATTCATGCGCCTAAAGCGTCTTTTGTAGCATTCGTTTTAATGATTGTGTTTTTATTTGCAGGTAAATCTCTATTGGATTTATTAGGTGTAAATATTCAAGCCTTTGCTGTGGCGGGTGCTTTAATAATTTTAGCCCTAGCAGTTGAAATGATCTTTGGGATTGAGTTGTTTAGAGATGAGGAGCATAGTTCTAAGATAGTTTCAATAGTTCCTGTAGCATTTCCGTTAATTGCTGGTGCTGGTACAATGACAACGCTTATTTCTTTACGTGTAGAATATCATGAGATTAACATTGCGATCGCGGTTCTACTAAATATTATCATTGTATTTATAGTACTAAAACTGACTAAAAAGATTGAAAACCTTTTAGGAAAGGGTGGAATTGCTGTTCTTAAAAAAGTATTTGGAATTATTCTATTGGCTATTGCAGTAAAATTATTTGCAGAGAATGCAAAAATGTTATTTATATAAACTATTTAATTACTTCAAAGTAAGCAGAGATAGGTTTGTGATCTGAATAATCTACGTCATGAACTTTAAACTCATATGGAGTTATGCTGTCTGAATGGAAAATGTAATCAATTCTGTTAGATGGGATTTTACCAATATACGTTTTGCCTGTCCCGCTAGCTGTTTCACTAAACGCATCATTTAATTGTTTTGTAATTTGGGTATAGCAATAGGAAACTGGAGTGTCATTAAAATCACCACACAAAATAGTTGGATAAGGAGATTTTTTAACTTCCCGCATGATTTGTTCAACTTGAACAGCTCTTTTTTCAAATGCAATTTTTAAGCGTTCAACAATGCCTTTGATTTGTTTTTCATTTTTATCAATAGTTTTATTTTGAATGTTATTAAAAATATTTTGATCATCTCGAGTTAACCTTATAGAACCAATGTGTGCATTAAAAACTCGGACAGTATCTCTTTCTTTTAGGATATCTGTATAGATACAATAGTTTTTAGCATCATTATTAAAAGCTACTGAGCCTTTGTTTATTATTGGGTAAGATGTGAAAGTAGCGAGACCAGAAAATTGTTTACCAGTCATTTCATGCGTATAGCGTTCATGGTAGTTTCTTGTGTTCAAAACGGTTAATATGGTGTCACGCGTTTTAAATTTGGAATGACTTTGTTGATGATAAAATTCTTGAAAACAATATATATCAGCATGCTCATTCTTGAGGTAGTTTAGAATATTATCTCTGGTTTTAAATTTATCTTTTTTACCATAGACATTAAAAATTCTAACGTTATATGATACAAGTTTTAATGCATTTGTTGAATGAATAGAAGTTGTATTGTTAAATGAATAAAAATCACTAAAATGATTAAATCCAATTCCAAAAATTAGAAGGTTGAATAAGACATATTTAAACCGAGTAAATAACCATAACACTGAGAATCCTGCGATTGTCCAAATGAAAACAGGGTAAGCTAGTCCTAAAAATGAAAGATAAGGTATCGTGTTTGGTGATATGTGAGTACTTAAGTATGCACCTAAAAGCCCAAGCCCTACAATGAAGTTAATCAAAAATAGTCCCCCTAAAATAAGTGATTTGTTTGATTTATCAGCCTTACTCATTTCCAAATTTGAATAAAAAATCTTTCTCTTTTTTACTTAAGCGATCGTAGCCATGTTCTGAAATCTTATCTAAAATAATATTCATCTGCTCTTGTTTGTTGGATTTGTTGGTATTGTACTGTTCGTCAGTCATTTTCTTAGTGTCAGTATTACGATAAACTTTCATCTTGGGCTGTCTTTTAAATGAAAAGTTGAAAGTGATCAACTTGTCTAACGAATTCATAAAGTTTGAAGATTGATTGGCTTTCAGTACTGAAATAATACCAAAGGCAACACCACCTAAATGAGCGAAGTGAGCTACGCCATCTTCCGCAGTTAAATTAATAATATCTCCTGCAATAAATAATAACCCCAATACCCAAAAAGGAACTTCAATCGCGAAAAATAAACGCACTTTTAATTCAGGTTTGTAAAAAACTAATGCACCTACAATGGCTGATACAGCTGCTGATGCTCCAACTATAGAAGAAGGTTCTTGGTTAGCAAAGTAAGGGAATATTAAATAGGATAGGATATGAATTAGCCCACCAAAAATTCCACCAAAAATATAAGTGGATAGCAAACGTGTATTACCAAAAAATTGAACAAATAATTTGGCAGTGAAATAAAACATAAGCATATTCCAAAACAAATGACCAAATTCAAAATGTGTGAATAAGGCTGTAACTATAGACCAAGGTCTAAATAGTAACCCCCCAAAAGTACCTGGCATTGATAACAATTTCCCAACTGTATTGTATAAATCGGTAATTACGAATAATTCTGAAATCACTTTTAATAAAATGAGAATCGTAAAAACAATGAGGTTGACCATTATTATTTTTACAAACATCCCACCATATTTATATTGGGATTTTAAAAAATCTAAAATATTATTTTTTTGCATATCAATAGAATTGATTTGAGTTTTTTTGCCAAATTTTAATCAAAATAAAACCGAAAAGCATACCACCTAAATGGGCAAAGTGGGCTACAGAATCTCCAGCTGAATTTTGATACCCGCTGTAAAGAGCATAAACAGCTAATCCAACGGCAAGCCATTTAGCTTTAACAGGAATCGCAAAATAGAGCAAAAATTCAGTGTTTGGAAATAAATATCCAAACGCTAATATCAAACCATAAATGGCACCAGAAGCACCAACGGTAGGTATCATATAGGTTGAAACGACTTTTTCTGCTCCTTGTAATAATTGAGTATCAAAGTAAACCATTCCAGCTTCATAGTTTTCAATTGTTAATGCAGGAAATAATTCCCCTGTGGCTTGATATATTTCAAAACCTTGAACAACTGTGTGTAAAAATGCTGCACCTAATGCAGTGACAAAGTAAAAAATTAGAAAACGTTTTTCTCCCCAATAACGTTCTAAATGACTTCCCATTATCACCAATCCAAACATATTGAACAGGATATGACTAAAACCACCATGCATAAAAAAATGTGTGGCAATTTGATAAGGCTCAAAGTATTGTGAAGAAGGGTAGTACAAGCCTAAGGTTCTAACTAAATCCATCCCTCTTGCTTCCATAACAACTGTGGCCAGGAAAAAAAGTACATTAATGATGAGTAGGTTTTTAGTAACATTACCCATATTTTTAAATAAATTCTGAAACATTAGTTAAATTTTTTAGTGATGTCGTCTAGTGAGTAGGTTACAATAATTGTTTTACCACTAGGTGAAGTTTGTGGATTTGAACTACCGAATAGTTCATTGATTAAGTGTTGCATTTCTTCAATGGTTAATTTTACGCCTTTCTTAATGGCTTTAGCATTGGCAAATGCTTTGGCGCAAACGTGTTTAAAGTCAACATCTCCAGCTTGCTGGCTTTCTTTAAATTTTGCCAAAACAGTTTCTATTAGTAATTTAGCAGATTCATTTTCGTAATCCACAGGTATACCTGTAACATTTATAGTTTTATTGTCTTTAAGTGTAAGATCAAAGCCAACTGTCTTTAATTTGTCTTCAATTTCTTTGAAGTAGACCATGTCTGTTGCTGAAATTTCAAAAGTTTCAGGGAATAATAATTGTTGTGATTTAACTGTATCATCAGACCAATTATTTATTAATTTATCAAATAGAATTCTACTATGCGCTCTATATTGGTCAATCATAATAAATCCACTCTTAATTGGTGAAATGATGTACTTATCATGTAATTGATAGGGTGGCTTTGTATTTGATTCAAACGTATTATCCATTTTTGATTGGACAATAACTTCTCCGTTTTCATTTGGTGTGGAATTAAATTCTAGTTGTGTTTCTGTTGGTTGATTTGATTTTGCAGCTTCATAATAATTTTCCCAACTGTCTACATCTGGTTTTATTTGAGATGTTACCTTATTTGAATATGGCGTGTCAGATTTTGGAAAACTTTTTGTTGATGAACTAGAGGAGCTAGACGGCGTGTTAAAGGGATTGTAATTATCATTAACCTTTATTACCGGAGCATCCACAACTTCACCTTTTTTAAGTGATGGAATGTTAAATGTGTTTTCTTGATCAAAGTCTAATGTGCTAGAAATGTTAAATTGACCCAATGCTTGTTTTATTGAGGCTCTTAAAATAGAGTAGATTTCTTGTCTATTTTCAAATTTAATTTCCGTCTTAGTTGGGTGAACGTTCACGTCAATAGATTCTGTTGGTACTTCAAAGTATAAAAAGTAAGGAGGGAATTTTTTTGAAGGAATCATGCCATCAAAAGCAGATTGAATGGCATGGTTGAAATAAGAATCTTTAAAATATCTATTGTTTACAAACAGATACATTTGATCTCTAGACGTTCTAGCAAACTCAGGTTTGGTTACAAAACCGGTAACTTTAAAAATATCAGTTTCTTCATTTACTGGTACTAATCTGGTGTTATATTTGTCTCCAAATACACCTACGATCCTTTGACGTAATCCGGCAATTGGCAAGTTGTAAATTAAATCACCATTATTGTGAAATGTAAAAGCAACTTCATGATGAACTAGCGCCACACGCATAAATTCATTTAAAACATGCTTGTATTCAGTTAAATTTGAACCTAAAAAATTTCGTCTTGCAGGAATGTTGTAAAATAAGTTTTTTACAGATATAGATGTTCCAGTTGGCGCAGTACAAGGCTCTTGAGATTTTACCTTTGAGCCTTCATTAATGATAATTGTTCCAAGATCTTCAGATTCTAATTTTGTTTTTAATTCAACATGAGCAATGGCAGCAATAGATGCCATGGCTTCTCCTCTAAATCCTTTAGTGTGTAAATGAAATAAATCATCTGCTTTACTAATTTTTGAGGTGGCATGTCTTTCAAAGCACATACGTGCATCAATGGTTGACATTCCACTACCGTTATCAATAACTTGAATTAATGTTTTGCCGCCATCTTTGGCTATTAAGTTGATTTTTGTTGCACCTGAATCAATTGCGTTTTCAATTAGCTCTTTTACAACAGAGGCAGGTCTTTGTACAACTTCACCTGCGGCAATTTGATTAGCAATATGATCGGGTAATAATTTTATTAATTCTGACATGGTTTATTTTGTAATCGCATTATTGATAGCTTCTTCAGCTGAATCCATTCCAATAAATACATAATAAGCACTAGCTAAAATTATTAATAGGATAACTAATAATCTAATGTTAGATTTTAAAATTTGACTTTTTCGTTCTGTATTCCCCCAAGTTTCTTCCAATTGTGATTGGAATTTAATTTCCCGTTCGGAAACTGTGCTGTTAATTTTTTCCTCTCGTTCTAGTTTGCGTTTTAAACTTTCTTTACGCTCGTCATAATAACGGGGTTGAAAACTATATCTTCTATATTTACTAGGCATTTTAAAAACCGACATCCTGCTCCAATTCATCTTCTATTTTTTTAACGATTAATAATTACCACTTGTAACACAAAGATAATTTTTTTAACTTTAATTTCTAAATTAATTCCCATAAAACTATTTAGTGCCTGTTCACATCTATTTAATGGTATTACACTATATGTTGTGAACAAAAATAATGCCTTGGCAAGGTTTATGCAAAATTGATTGTATATTTTCGTGAAACATTAACTTCTATTAGCATAATGACAACTAAAAAAACCATTAAAACATATAAAAATCAATTGATTATCGGGACTTTGTTTCTAATCGGTTTTGCTTATATAATTACATCATTTACAACTGACAAAATTGCGAATAATAATTCCACGCCTAATTTTTTGGATGTAAAAGGGGCTTGGGCTGATTCTGTTTTAAATTCATTAACACCAAACGAAAGAATTGCACAGTTGTTTATGGTCGCTACGTATTCAAATAAAGGAACAGAGCATAAGACTAAAATTAATAAGTTGGTGTCTAAGTATAAAATTGGTGGTTTAATTTTCTTTAAAGGTGGGCCAATACGTGAAGCTAATTTGACTAATCACTATCAAGCTTTAGCTAAAACGCCTTTAATGATTGCTATTGATGGGGAGTGGGGTGTGTCTATGCGTTTGGATTCAACAACTAAGTATCCACGTCAAATGATGTTAGGTGCTATTCAAAATGAAAAATTAATTTACAGAATGGGGAAGCAAATTGCTGATCAATGTAAATTATTAGGGATTCATGTGAATTTTGCTCCAGTCATTGATATTAACAATAATCCTAAAAATCCGGTAATTAATAACCGTTCATTTGGCGAATTAAAATTGCAAGTCACTAAATTAGGATTGGCGTACATGCACGGAATGCAAGATAATAATATTATGGCGTGTGGTAAGCATTTCCCTGGGCATGGCGATACAGACAGTGATTCTCATAAAACGTTACCAATCATAAAGCATGATTATAATAGAATTGATAGCTTAGAATTGTATCCCTTTAAAAAATTAATTAATGAAGGATTAATGAGTATGATGGTAGCTCATTTATATATTCCAACATTGGACAATACGGTTAATCAAGCGTCTACTTTGTCTCCAAAAATTGTAAATGGGTTATTAAAAGATTCTTTAGGGTTTAAAGG
>Ga0209292_1001154_pt1 | contig 32890 bp, 24 predicted proteins | sample GOMGulsemesocosm_2_FD_184634 | JGI IMG/M metagenome (GOLD analysis project Ga0209292, IMG submission 184634) | Methane-oxidizing microbial communities from mesocosms in the Gulf of Mexico - GOM9C Gulf of Mexico (SPAdes) (version 2) | ecosystem: Environmental > Aquatic > Marine > Cold seeps... | reverse complement strand
AATTGCTCTAAGAAGCGGCCACCACTGCGCGATGCCTTTGATGGAGTCTTTAAATATTGAAGGCACTTTGCGCGTCTCCATTAGCTTTTATAATACGGCCCAAGAAATTGATACTTTCCTGCACGCTTTACAATTAAGTATTGATATATTGGCAGCTGATAATCCAGTAGAAACTAACCTGCAGCCAAATGATTTTCATCCCTGTACAGGGTACCCAGTAAGCCAAGATGTTATCAGCACTTTATCTGACGCTACTAATTGGCAGCAACGCTTTCAATATCTACTGAGTTTAGCTGATCTACTTCCAGCGCCATCGCAAGCGCTTATTTGTGAACAATATCAGCTGCAACAATGTGAATCTGGCGTTTGGCTCAAAGCCGTTAATACGGATGAGCAGCTAATTTATCTCGCTTGGTCCGATGCCCGTATTATGAGAGGCTTACTGGTCTTACTTATAATCTGTGAAGAGCTGGCAACAGCGGATATTGATGCATTCTTAAAACAGCTTAAGCTCAGTCAATATTTGAGCCCTTCCAGAACCAATGGCGTGAAAGCAATTATCAACGCTATGCAATCTATGGGCTAAATTAGGGATTAGCTATATTTCCTCGTGAGTTTTCATCCAGAAACACGGCCATAGCGAGAGCGGTTCAATCGTTCAAGATGGACACTACTCGATGCGGGCGTTTGGTTATTCCAAATAACTAAATCTAGTGGTGTTCAGATTGAATGAGTGAAACGTTCGCAGTAGGCGGCTGTTACTGGATGGAAACTAATTAATCCCATTTACTTTTAGGTGCGCAATAAGCGGCAATTTCCTCTAGCAAAATGCCGGCATCGTCGCTTACTATCAGCTTTTCAAGGTAAGTTTCTTGCATAAACCCTCTTTTGACCATAGTCTCAGTAAACGCAAGTAATTCATCAAAATAGCCATTTACATTGTAAAAAGCACATGCCTTTTGATGAAACCCTAACTGCCCTGCAGTCCAAACTTCAAAAATTTCTTCTAATGTTCCGACTCCGCCGGGCATGGCTATAAAGCTTCCTGCAAGCTCTGCCATTTTAGCTTTTCGCTCCTGCATCGTTTTTACAATATGCAACTCGCTCAAACCGCTGTGTTGTAGTTCTTTATCTGTCAACGCTTTTGGCATAACACCAATAACTTGCTGCCCGCCAAGCATTACATTATCTGCAATTATACCCATCAATCCAACACTGGCGCCACCATAGACAATATCATTTTTTCTTTTAACGATGTGCTCTGCTAGTTGCTTTGCACTATTGGCATATATCTCATCATTACCTAAACTTGAACCGCAGTATATGGCGTATCTCATGGAGCTTCCTTCTGTATGCTGGAACCTATTGATTATTTCATTAGTCAATTAAATGTTCAAAACGTTGGTCAGTTAAAGTTTTCATAAATGCGACTAAAGCATCGATTCTTTGATCAGTTAATGCTTTTGCTTTTAATAAATCAAGCGCAATATTTTGACTTATTTCAGGTTCTTGCCAAGTATCTAACGTTTCGGGATTTATCTGGCGAGAGTTTTTTCGACTATTGTACTTGTCATAAAACAACACCACCGTTTTAAGGTCTTTAAAAACACCGTTGTGCATGAAAGGTCCAGTGACAGCAACATTACGCAAACTGGGCACTTTAAATTTACCTATATGCTCTTCACTATTGACCAGCGGATTCTCATAAAGTCCCCTATCGACATAGCTGTCACCTAAACCGTTAGCATGTCGTACTTGCATATTCTTAGGCACACCAATGTTATGGTACTGATAATTACTGAAAGTTTCCCCGGTACTGCCCGGTAATTTTTTGAGCTGATGACACACGTTACAGTTGCTAAACTGTTGCGAGAAAAAGATCGTTTCCCCCAATTGCTCTGGTGCTGTCATTTGGTATTCGCCTTTTAAATAGCGATCGTACTTAGAGTCAAAAGGAGAAAAAATGGCGCTCTTTTCAAAAAGAGCAATACTGGCTGCCATAGCTTCATAAGCACTACTGGCATCATTTAAGACATTATCATTAAATAACTTCTTAAAACTATCCACATACTGAGGATTAGCTAATAAGCGTTCAAGCACAATCTCCTTACTGGGCATGGCCATTTCCCCTGGGTTAAGAGGGGGACCTTCAGCCTGTTGTGATAAACCATTCGCTCTACCATCATGAAATTGACCACCCACATATTCGCCTTGCATATTTTTTGCAAAAGGCGGTATTAAATGCGCATATGCGGCAGTTGGAGCATTCCTATCTCCGATCGAGACACCATCACTGCCAATAGAGACCGCTTTTGAGAATTCATTGTCTCTATTATCAACAAAACCATGCGCTGGTGAGTGGCAAGTAGCACAAGATTGGTTTCGATTAATGGATAGATTGACATCAAAAAATAACGCACCGCCCAATGACTTTTTGTCTGCAAACACTTGTTCGGCATAGGATACTTCAGATAGAGAGATGACAGCGATAACTGCTGTCACTAACGTTGTAAGGCCACTAGATTTCATACACTATAGCTCTAAGGAAATTTAGAGCTATAGTGTTAAAGAGAGTAAATAAAGTCAATATAATATAAAGAATACTGTTAATTATCAGTCATGTATTTGATTTAGATTAATAGTGGCTAAACGATTGTTTTTGTAGACGTTAGATATACTTCATATGTGCTTTCATTTGGCGATATTTGGTGGTAACCGCAAAGAAAATAATAGCGGAGAATGTACCTATAAAAGCCAAGTAAAAGCATGCTTACAATTGTATCCCTGATAATCCTGTTAATTTACAGCCTGAGTAGTGTGTAAAAAATCACTGCTTTTTCTCATTCAGGAAAGTATATAAAATATCGTAGATAAACTAACACGCTTGAATGAGTGCTAGTTTATTTTAGACAGCAAGAGTCTATCTTACTTTGCTTCCGCACGACTTATAAATTTACGCTCTTCAACATTGATTTTAATTCTTTCACCACTGGCGATGTACTCTGGCACTTGTACTACTAGGCCCGTTGTCAAGGTCGCAGGCTTCGTGCGTGCTGATGCAGAAGCGCCTTTAATTGAGGGATCTGTTTCAACAATATCCAATTCAACAATACCCGGTAGATCCAAACCTACAGGGTTGCCATCAACAATCACCACATAAATACCGTCTGTCGTTTCAGTAATGAACAGTAATTCATCTGCAATTGCCTCTTTGCGTAATGGATAAGGCGTATAATCTTCCTTATCCATAAAAACATATTCATCACCATCTATATATGAAAAATTTGCCTGCTTGCGGATGAGATCAGCAAAATTCAACATTTCAGAATCTTTGAAAGATTCATCAATTTTACCACCACCTACTATATCGTACATACGCATTCTATAAATGCTACCGCCGGCACGACCTTGCGGCACAGAACGTTCAATATCTTTAACGATGTAAGTTTTTCCATTGTAATCTAGTGCGGCGTTCTTTTTGATTTCACTTGCCTTTGGCATGACTGGTTTCCTAATAAAATTTATCTAAATCAATTGCGTGAGAGCAATATATCTGTAAAGCACATGTTAGCAGTAAAAGCATTGTAGATAACAGCTTTTAACTTGATTCAAAAACAGATCGAAAATCGATAAAACTTAAAAATCAGCAACAATTATTTTCTCTGCTAAGCTTAATCTGTTTAGGGAAGTAGCGAATAAGTCCCAGATTTTCCCTGTGGATAACTAAACGGTTAAATCCGCGGAAGAATGCGAAGTGAATAGCCAGTCCTTTATGAGCGTTCTGACAAAGGAGTGGATCGCTTAGAGATCCACCCCTGGCGTACAGGATAGTCCGTGCTCTTTGTTAATGGTTTTCGCCAGGCAACCAGCCCGCCTGTAACCATTGCCTCAATCACAAACAATCCTGTGCGCCAGGGGTGTCTGGGACTTGTTCGCTGCTTCCTTAGACACTTACCTCATTAAGTACTAAATTAAGTAATGAGATAGCCCATATTTCACAGCATTACTTGTATCGTGAAAGTCCCCCTTTGATAGCAAATCATCAAGGCTTTCATCTAAGACCACAATTCAATTAATCAAGCTGGTACTTACAATATGAATACGTTTCTATCTATAACAGGCACTATCATTTTAACGAGTTTATTCACCGGCCCACAAGCTTTCGCAGGCGATGGTCTGGCAGCGGTTTACGGTGGCTATAACAATAAACCCAGCAACAACAAAATGTATTTATTTAATGGCTGGCAATATGTGCGATGGCACTCTGCAAATGCAAAAATGGATAGCGGTTATCCCAGAAGCATAAGCGCCTGGAAAAGCTTGCCTCAAAATATAGATGCTGGGGTTTATGCAGGCTTCAGTAATGGTGCATTTAATAACAAGCTATACCTTTTCAAAGATTCTTATTATTGGCGCTGGAATAACCAAACTAATGCAATGGATAAAGGATATCCAAAATTAATCAGCAAGGGCTGGCCCGGTTTACCTGACAATATCGACGCTGCGGTTTACGGTGGTTACAGTGCTAGCTCTAGAAATAATAAACTGTATTTTTTTAAAGACGCTTATTATTATCGCTGGGATATAGAAAAAGACCATTTGGACGTGGGCTATCCTAAGTTAATACGCCATGGCTGGCCTGGTCTTCCCGATAATTTAGAAATGGCTGTTTATGCCGGGTACAGTTCAAAAGGACGAAATAACAAACTGTATTTCTTTAAAGGCAATAGATATTGGCGCTGGAATATAAGTTCTGATAAAGCAGACGCTAATTACCCTTTAAACGTATCTCAATACTGGCCGGGCTTGCGTTAACAGGGTGGCGCTTTTACTAAGTTGTTACTTAATAACAGCCAATGTCCATTATGAAATTCATTACGAAAAATGTCCGCTGGCTTTTGGCCGTTTTTTTATTGACGTTTTTCTTCGAATCTAAGACATAGCTATTTTTTATACACCCTGGCAGCAGTGCTACTTTGACCCGACTATGGTTAGGAGAAGCTGTTGATCGGTTTTTGTATCGCGTCACTTATTTATCCGGTATAACCTGCCGTAACGCTTAATGCAATATTTAAACAGGGACAATACTGTACTAAGAAAAGGTTAGTGAAATGAAATATTCGAGGCTAAGTCCCCTATCCATCGGGGTCTTTTTATCGCAGTAGTTAATGTTGAGGATACTCGGCTTCAAAAGAAAGACCGGAGAATGAAAGAGGCTCTATTGAACAGTTATAAATCGTAATAAAATTTTATCAATTAGCCCCTCCCTTTTCATTTCGTTTAAAATCACATCAACTCGATGACTAAAATCATTAAGGTGTACAAAATCTTTATCGCCATATTTTGTATAGCCAATGTAAGCATTTTCTTGAGAGATAACAGCACTAAAAATTAAATGATTAGTCGCATGTTGGTAAATTTTTAACTGCTTCAGCTTGTTTAAATTCCAATCAATGGTTAACTTTGAATTGACGTAGCAATCTATTCGATTCAGCATCAACATACGAAGCGCAGTATAACTATTTTGAGTCTCGACTAATTTCAGTTCACCTTTGGCTGCCATTTCAAAAAAAGCTTTCCCCGGTGCTAAAAAACCGCGGTTAGTACCTATAGTGAGACCTTTATAGTCAGATGGCCACTGCGGATCCTTATTTTTTAGTACGCCTTTGATACAAACAGGTAGTACTTTTTCAACATATATTGGCTCTGAGTATTTACTGATATAAGGGCGCTTTTCCGGTCGATAATAAGGGGGAAAAATGGCAAGCTGTTCACCTATTTCTACCATCGCTAAACCACGCTTCCAAGGTAGCATTTTAAAAGTGACATTATAATTTCCTAGTCTTTTAAATACTTCCTGTAAAATATCGACATACAAGCCTTTAGCAATACCGTTTTCCTCGTAGGAATAAGGTGCATAATCACGATCGCCAATGATAGTGATGTCTATTGGCACTGTTGTTTTAGCGGTGGCAGGTAAACTACAAACAAGTAGAAAAAATGCTGCCATAAGACAAATACAGTGGTTCACAAACTTACCTCATTAATATGTCCTTCATTCACTGGTAATCTAGCAGATGGATATAAGTTAGCCATTTTTTCATCTGGCGTAAATCCCTTAGCGCTTTAATATACTCATGTTTAGTCCTTCAGTGCAGAGATAATCAGGCGAGATTTAACTCATCATAAGCTAATGGTTGCATATTAAGGTACCTATAAAAACACGATAAAACCAACATCTATAATGAAGAATGACATAATTATGTAGAAAGCGACAGATCCTTATTATAGCGTATAAGTAGTACTCATTAGGCATTTCAACTTAAAATGTTGACGAAAACAAAACGCCATATAAGTGGTTAATTTACATTTATTTATCAAAACACTCTCAGTTTTAAGAAATTATTGAAGTAAAATCTCCAAGAAAACAAGTGCTCGTCTTACTAAATGAAAGTTATCACAGGAGTAAAAAATAGAGTGACATGTGATTTACTACACGCTCTGCTTATGGCTTTTTCGTTCGAACTAACGTTATGCTAAGCAAATAGCTTACTCTCTATGAAAATTCACACAGACGTTTTATACCTATTAAATGCGCTTTAGATTAGATAAAAACTATCACTGACACTGGTCGTTCAAACTATATACATTTGATTATGCTAAGTTATTTAGAAATTTTCATTGCCTTCATTTCAGCTCAGTATGGCAATTTCCAAAAAAGAAAAAATAAAGAGAAGACCTAATGGCTAAAAACCGCAAAGTTATCATCACCTGTGCTGTCACTGGTGCTATACACACTCCCTCGATGTCTGCGTATTTACCTATTACTGCACAACAAATTGCGGATGCAGCGGTAGGCGCGGCTCAGGCAGGTGCTGCAATCGTTCACTTGCACGCACGTGATCCAGAAGATGGCAGGCCCGTACAGACACCAGAGGCGTTTGAGCCTATCCTAAAAAGCATAAAAGAGCGCAGTGACGTGGTTATTAATATCACTACAGGAGGCTCTCCGCGTATGCTAGTGGATGAACGTGTTCGTCCTGCTGAGTATCATAAACCGGAAGTCGCCTCTCTCAATATGGGTACAATGAACTTTGGTTTATTTCCTATGCTCAAGCGCGAAACAGCGTTTAAATACGCTTGGGAAAAGGAGTATCTAGAGGGCTCTCGATCCAGCTTATTCCGTAATACCTTTGCTGATATCGAATACATTTTAAAAACCTGTGCTGAAAATGGCACCCGCTTTGAAATTGAGTGCTATGACACCGCTCATTTATACACATTGGCACACTTTGTTGAAAGAGGGTTACTAAAACCGCCCTTTTTCATTCAGACAGTCTTTGGATTGCTCGGCGGAATCAGTACTCACCCCGATGATGTATTGCATATGAAACGCACTGCAGATCGATTGTTTGGCGATCAATATTGCTGGTCTTTGTTAGGTGCCGGTAGCAAGCAAATGTCAATCGCTGCAATGGGCGCAGCTATGGGTGGCAATGTGCGTGTTGGCTTGGAAGATTCTCTTTGGATTGGCCCTGGGGAGCTGGCAAAAACCAATGCCCAGCAAGTGGAAAAAGTAAAAAGTATTATTCAAAACCTCAGTTTAGAAGTAGCGACATCAGATGATGCAAGAGATATTTTAGCTTTGAAAGGCGCCGATCACGTTGGCTTTTAATGCTTAAAAGATGTGCCTATATTTAGAACGAACCGTAGTGATCCAACTGAATGAGTTAACTCATACTGAATTCATTGCTCTTTATGTCAGATATAGCCTTTAGCAACTTAGGACAAGACGCTTATCGTTATTGCAATGAGCAATAAATCGTCGGTGCTATTGTACAACTTAGCCATATTTCATTTTAACCATGCTGGCTTGAGCTTCTTAGGCTTTGGCGCACAACCGCCTGACGCCGAATGGGGAGCCAAATTACTTGCAGGTCAGGCTTACATGCAAAGCGCTCCTCATGTCATGATTTTTTCGGGTTTAGCAATACTGATCACAGTGCTAGCAATCAATGCGCTTGGCGATTATGTGCGCGACAAATTAGAGTAACCCAGTGATTCTAATGCCTTTACTCCTGAATAAATAGGCCGCGTAAGACAGTATCTGGTGATAGCCAATAAAGGGTTTCATAAGGATTTTCTTTTAAATACTTTAGCGATATCTGGTAATTTTTAAAAATACAGACACCTGATTTTACTAATAAATCTGGAAAATATAACATGAAATCTTAATATCAATATTCATTAACTTTCTATTATTCACATACAATCAGCACTATAAAGGATTATACATTTAAAATGACAGCAGATATTAAGGGTATTAGTTTGCGCATTGGCGCGACTTTTTTCTTCGCTATAATGGTTCTAATTATTAAAATGCTCGCAGGAGAAATACCGACAGGCCAAATTGTCTTTTATCGCAGCGCATTTGCATTAGTACCACTAATCTTTTTTTTAATGCTCAGTGGTGAGTTTCCCTCAGGTTTAAAGACCAAAAGGCCTTTTGGTCATTTGAGCCGTTGCCTTTTTGGCTGTGTCGCCATGTTTGCATCTTTCGCTGCTTTAAAATATTTACCTATGGCAGATGCCACTGTGATAGGTTTTTTAGCACCTATTTTCACCGTATTACTCGCGCGACTATTTTTGTCTGAAGTAGTGACACTGGCGCGCTGGTTCGGGGTTATATTTGGTTTCATGGGCATGTTGATACTCATTATACCGCAGCTGCAGAGCTTACAGCTAAACAGTGATTATCTGCTGGGGGTCTCCCTTGGTATCGCAATGGCGCTTTTCACCGCAGTGGCTAAAATTCAGATACGTCGGTTAGCACAAACAGAAAACGCAGCGGCAATCGCCTTTTACTTCGCCCTTACTTGCGCCTTTGTTGGCTGCTTGACTTACCCTCTTGGGTGGGTAAGCACCAATCAAACCCAGTTGTTATTATTGATAGGTTCAGGGTTAGTGGGAGGTATTGCGCATATAATGATGACCTTGAGTTTCCAGTATTCAGAGGCCTCGAAGCTAGCCACATTTGAGTATTTAATGCTCGGATTTGCCGCTATCCTTGATTTTGCATTTTTCCAAATCATACCTCAATGGCATTTCTATTTATCATCTGTCTTTATCATTATTGCGGCGTTGGCAGTGATGTTGGAAGGTAATAAGATATTATCTAAAAGGAAAAAAATGTCGATACAATAGCTCTGACCGATAGGACATGTTCGATTACTCTCTCGCGTTAGCGTTCCTAGGGGGCGCTATTGTTCGAATATACCTATAAATAGCGTGGCAGATCAAAATCATTGAGTATTTTCTACAGGGAAGCTACAACCAATGCTGTAGCTTCCCTAATAAGCTTCCAGGATCAATAGGTTTTGATAGATAATCATCAATTTAGTGACCTACAGAGCGAATGGATTTAATCATAAGTTTACATAAAAAATTATTTTAACCAAAAACAACAATCAAATATTGAGAGCGATGTTCTATAAACAGCAGTGACTATCATTTGTGCTAAAACGGCTAATGAGTAGTTATCATTTTAGTTTTAGATTTACACTGCTTTAAATAAGCATAATAGCTATCGAACTCTTCTTCAAACAAGTTATTATTATTTTTCAAATACAAAAATATTTGTTCTGGTTGTAATGGTTTACTAAAGTAATAGCCTTGGATTATATCGCATCCCTCTGTTGCTAAAAATACTAACTGATCCACAGTCTCTATGCCTTCAGCGACTAACTCTAAAGACATTTTTTTGGCTACAGCAATGATGACTTTTGTGATATCTTCATCGCACTGATCTATGCCAATATCTTTGATAAAACTACGGTCAATTTTCAATTTATCTAAAGGTAAATGTCTCAAATTCTCTAAAGAAGCATGCCCAGTGCCAAAATCGTCAATAGAGATAAATGCGCCCAATTGATGAATTTTACCTAGCTCCTCTACCATTTTTTCATAATCACTGGACATCGCCGTCTCTGTAATCTCTATCTCTATCTGCTTGGGCGAAATACTGTAGTCTTGTAATAAATTAGCCAGTGTATTTTGGAACTTATCATTGGTTAACTGGCGAACTGATACATTGATAGCCACTGTAATCTCTTTTGAATTAAGTAATGCATTCCATATTGATATTTGTCGGCAGACTTCTTTCAAAACCCAATCACCGAGAGTCTCTATTTGTCCTGATTCTTCAGCAATAGGAATAAACTTATCCGGCGCAATGGCGGGACCTTCTTGCGGTTGCCAGCGCAATAGAGCTTCACATCTGACAATTTTATTTTTACTCAAGGACACTTGCGGCTGGTAAACCAAATAAAATTCTTTATTTAAATCCGCTTGTTGCAGCTTTATTTGAATGTTTAGTTTCTCTTGTACTTTTGCATGCATGCTCATGGAAAAAAACTGGTAGTTATTTCTTCCTTGTGACTTGGCGCTATACATAGCGGTATCAGCGGACTTTAAGAGTTCCTCCATCGTAATGCCATAGCCCTCGTAATAGGCAATGCCAATACTTGCGCTGACATTTATCTTTACCCCCTGTATATCAATAGGTTTTTTAATTTTATTTAATATATTTTGAGCGACACGAGCCATGCCATTTGCATCGTCTATATCATAAAGTATGACCGAGAACTCGTCCCCTCCCATACGAGCGACAAGGTCTCCCTCTCTGACACTGTTTTTGAGCATGGTACTAATGTTTTGCAGTAATAAGTCTCCCACATCATGGCCATAATGATCATTGATGAATTTGAAATGATCAAGATCAATAAATAATACTGCTAATGACTCATTGGTTCTCGGTGAGCGGATAATCTCTTTTTCTAAAGAATCGTAAAAATAGGCTCTGTTTGCCAAATCTGTCAGTGAATCATAGTTAGCCAAGTAGTGTAATTTTTCTTCATTTTCAATGCGCAAATCGATGTTTTGAAACATCACCACGCCGCCAATAATATCACCGTGCATATCTACCGTTTGATTGCTAGTAAACTCGACATAAAAAGGTTTTCCATGGAGAGTAATCCAACGCTCGCAGGATGCGTTAACATCCTTATAGTCTTTAAAGATACTGAGTAGTTTATTTTTTTTAATGTTTACTAATAACGCTGGCTCGGGGTTATTTAACTGCTCATCCGTTTCCTCTATAACAAAGTAATCCTGTAAATTACTGCGCATTAACTGGTTGTGTTCAGCCTCTAAAATTTGACATGCTTTAGGGTTTGCAAAAGTAATAACACCAAACAAATCGATACCAATTACCGCCCCTCCTGCCGAATTTAGTAAGGATTGCAAACGAGACTTACTTTCCTCAGCTTCTGTCCTGGCTTGTTTGGCGACTTGGTGCAGTCGGTCTAGCTCAACAAACTGTCGTACTTTGTTGATAATAACAACCTTGTTAACCGGCTTTATTACATAATCTACGGCACCTGATTCATAAGCTTTGTTAACCAGATGGTTATCTAAATCACTTGCAGTGATCATCACTATCGGAATATTTCTGAATCTCTTATTACTGTGTATTAATCTCACCGTTTGATAACCATTCAAACCTGGCATTTCGACATCCATGAGTATGGCGGCAAAATCGTAATCTAAAACCCGAGCTAGAGCGGAATCCCCGGAGTCTGCATGTACGATAGTAACATTGAGAGGAGCAAGCATTGTTTCAAGTGAATAGCGATTAACCTCTAAGTCATCGACTATCAATACTTTACTTTTGTTGTCCCGTTCCATGATTAGCCCCTGAATATTTCTACTCAAAAGTATAGCTCTTCGCTGCGTATTCGCTTTAAAATACCGATAAGTAGGAATAATGATGATGAAACTAGTTTTGATTAATTGACAATAAATATTCAACAATCCCTGACAAGGACAGTACTGTAGCGGTTGGGACATTATTAATTGCTGCTATAGGCATTTCTAATGCATATGCACTTTTAGGGTCTTGAACAATAGCTAAGCCACCGGTAGCCGCTATTTTAGCTAGTCCTATTGCACCATCATTATTTTTTCCTGTTAATATGATGGCAAGACATTTCTTTGGGTAGATTTCAGCGACTGTTTCAAAAAATACATCAATTGATGGCCTACTGTAATTAACTTTTTCGTCTCGCGATAAACTGAAATATTCTCCACGTTCGACCAGCAAGTGATAATCAGGAGGCGCTAAATATACACTACCTGCTTTTATTGGTTCTTTATCAAAAACGTCCTTAACGTTAATTTGACTTTTATTATCGAGATGTTTCGCCAAGTAAGCGCCACTATCAATACTACGATGCTGGACGATAGCGATCGGTATGCTAAATTTTGCAGGCATTTGTGTCACTAATGCACTAAGCGCCTCAAAACCGCCAGCAGATACGCCGATTGCAATAAAATTAATGTCATTAATGGTTTCTTTCATCGCTTAAAACCAGCGTTATTCTTTTTTTCGATAAATTGAGGTTTTTTCACATAAGGTAGTAAAGTTGTCTTTTAAAATTGAAAAACGAATGCTTTCTTTAGTGCCAAGACACATGAACCCTTTGCTGATAGCGCTTTCATTAAACAACTTCAATACGTAATTTTGTAACTGCGAATCAAAATAAATAAACACATTGCGACATATGATTAAATTCATTTCACCAAATACACCGTCTTTTACTAAATTATGGTACGCGAATGTAATTGCATTGCGTAGCTCATCATCAAATTTTATCGCTTGGTGGTCATCTGTGTAGTAGTCACAAAATTTATATTTACCACCGGCTTTCCGATAGCTGTTATTACTTGCGGCTGTGTTTTCAATGCTATATATGCCCCGCTTCGCGATATCTATTGATTTGTTGTTGTAATCCGTCGCATAAATTTTGGCGCGATTGAGCAATCCTGCCTCTTTCAATAATATGGCTAAAGAATAAGCCTCCTCTCCTGTTGCACAACCGGCATGCCAAATTTTAAAGTATGGATAAGTATTAAGCACCGGGAAAACGAATTCTACTAAGTGTAAGAAAAACTCGGGATCCCGGAACATCTCTGTCACAGTTACTGACAACTCGGACAAAAAACGATTAAAAACGTCTTCATCATACAAAATACGTGGAATCAGTTGATAGGGCATGTCTAATTTTTCTTTGATCAACAACCCATTAATTCTACGTTTTAAGCTAGATCTTGCATAATGACTAAAATCATAATCATAGCGCCGCCTAATAGCATCTAGTAAAGTATCAATCTCAATTTCAGCGATTTCATTCAGTTCCATATGACCTACTTAGGTGATAGATACTTTTAGCAAAGCCAATAGCTCCGTCATCTTAACGGGTTTATTCATGTAATCATTTGCCCCCGCTTCCAAACACTTTATTTTATCTTCAGCCATTGCTTTTGCCGTCAGAGCGATAATCGGTAAACATTCAAATTTATCTTGTGCACGTATAGCCTGCATGGCTTCATACCCATCCATCACCGGCATCATAATATCCATTAGAACAACTTCTATACTGTCATGCTCCTCTAATGCATCTAAGGCTTTTTGACCATTTGCAGCAATAATCACATTCAGCCCTTTCTCTTCCAAGACCGTCGAAAGCGCAAAGGTATTACGTAAATCATCATCCACTAGCAACAACGTGCGCCCTTCAAAAAAACTTTCTTCATTGTGCAGCATTTGAATAGCCTGACGCTGTGAATCAGGTAACAACAAAGGTGTTTGGTGTAGAAACAGCATCACTTCGTCTAATAGACGCTCATTAGATACGGAGCATTTAAGGATTATTTTATCGGTAAATCGACTCAATTCACTGAATTTTTCTTCACTGAGCTCCATTCCAGTATTTATGACCACAGGCGGTAATACATCTGTAGCACTGTCTTGCATCTTCTGTAAAAGTTCCATTCCGCTAATACCTGGCAGCTGCAAATCCAGCACGATGCAATGAAATTGTATACTCTTCATCATTTCAATAGCTCGCTCGCCAGAGTGAACTTCTGTTATCTCAATACCCCCATTCTCTAGAAGCAATCTTAAACTATGACAATGCTTTTCATCATCATCAATAATCATCAGCTTCTTGGGCTCACTCTTTAGAATTTCATCAAATTTAAGAAACACTTTATCAAGCTCGTCCATCGACGTTGGTTTTTCCAAGACTCCGATGGCGCCATGAAGTTTGGTACTATCTTGTCCTTCTCTGGCAGAAATAATATAGACAGGGATATGCCTAGTTGTTAAGTCTGATTTAAACAAAGCGAGTACTTTTATTCCATCTAGATCAGGCAAACCAAGATCCAAAATTATCGCGCTAGGTTGATACTTAGCAGCCAAATGCAACGCATTTTTTCCATCACCTGCCAATAGCGTTTTATAGCCTTTTAGCTTTGAAATGCCCTTTAACACCGATGAAAAATCTTTATCATCTTCAATAATTAGCACTGTCTTATCACTGCTTTTTATTGCTTCTCTGTCATCTTCAATAAAAACAGACTCAATGTAGTTTCCTGTCTCGACAGCGGGTAAGGTTATCGGAGTGACAGCCTGCTCTGCATCAATAGTTAATGTAGGGGTCGAGAGGTGAAGTGAATCAACTACATTGTCTGAATGTGTTACATTTTTATCATTATTGAGCGTTCTATGCCCATATTGACCGTCGTTCTTCACGGGTAAATACACACTAAAGGTGCTTCCTTTATTGTATTGACTACTAATATGTAACTCTCCACCTAACAATCGACATAACTCTCTTGATATGGTTAACCCAAGTCCAGTGCCACCAAACTTACGACTGGTCGACCCATCAGCCTGCTGGAACGCCTCAAATATTAAGTGTTGTTTATCTTGTTCTATACCTATTCCGGTATCTATAACACTAAAGCCAATACAATTATTGCTATTTAAATGCTCCTGTTTAAATTTCACATCATTATTCGGTGTGAAAATTCGAAAATGAACACTGCCTTTAGTTGTAAACTTAAAGGCATTAGAGATTAGATTTTTCAATATCTGTAAAGTGCGCATTTGGTCTGTTTGAATACTATTAGTGATACCTTCTTCTATCTCATATATAAATTCAAAATCTTTAGTTGTGGTTAAAGGTTCAAACTGAGAAGAGATACTTCTTTGCAGTTGATGCAGTTCAATATCGGCAATTTCTAAGGTTAACTTGCCGGATTCGACTTTAGATAAATCTAGAATATCATTGATCAAATTAAGTAAATCTTGCCCACCGCGATGAATAATTTCGGCTGACTCTAATTGCTTTTGTGTCAGATTATCCTCTTTATTTTCAGCCAACATTTCAGATAATATTAATAAGCTATTGAGCGGTGTTCGAAGCTCATGCGACATATTGGCGAGAAACTCTGACTTATACTTGCTCGAAATTTCCAACTCACGGGCTTTGTCCTCTAATTTCAGTTTAGATTGCTCAATTTTACTGTTCTTATCTAAAATCTCCTGTTTTTGGCTCTGTAAAAACTCCGTTTTCTCTTCTAGTTCTTCATTTGATGCTTGTAGTTCTTCTTGCTGAGCTTTCAAACTAGCCTCTGACAAACTGATCGTTTTAGTTTGTTCTTCAAGCTCTTCATTAGATGCACGCAATTCCTCTTGCTGTGCTTGTAGCTCTTCAGCACTTCGCTGCGCCTCCTCTAGCAAATCTTGCATTCTGACACGATCATGAGCACTATTTATTGCCATAGCAATGCTCTCGTTTGTCCTCTCTAGTAGCGCTATCGTTTTGTCATCAAACTCACCAAAACGGCCGATTTCAATGACACCTTTAACCGAGCCTTCTAATAAAATAGGAGAGACCATTAAGTTATTAGGCGATGATTGCCCAAGACCACTGTTGATACTGATATAGTCTTCAGGGACATTAGAAAACGTGATTGTTTTCTTTTCTTTAACCGCCTGCCCCAATATGCCTTCGCCTTCTGCAATACTTCCAGGAACATTTTTACGCCGCTGATATGCATAACTACTGGTTAAAGTTAAATTACGAGCATCATCCGCCAGATAAAAGACCCCAACTTGCGCTCCTGTATAATTTGCCACATAGGTAATAATTTTTTCAGTGAGTTCATTAACATCTTGCTCTCCACGCATAATGCTTAATAGCTCAGCTTGACCTGTTTTTAGCCAATCCTCTCTCTGGCCCTTATTCATGCTCTCTCTTAGGTTCTTGGCCATTATAGACAGCGACTTGCCAAGCAGATCTCTATCACCTTTAAGACTGATATCTACTGAGTAGTCTCCCAATGCAATTGAATTACAGACATCGCTTGCTTCTCTTAAGCTTTGCGTCATTAGGTATAAAGCATTGCCTAAAGCATCTTTTTCGCTACGTGCTTTCACCTCGAATGAGTAATCGCCTTGAGCAATAGCATTCGCTTGTTTTGCCGTATCATCTAGGTTTTCAACTATTTGATTGATAGCCACTGCTAGTTGATCATTACTGCCTTTAACTGGTACTTTACGGCTCGTGTCACCCACAGCGATTGCATTACAAACATTCCCCGCTTCTCGAAGGCTTTGCGTCATACTAAATAAAGCTTTACCTAATGCATCTTTTTCACTGCGCGGTTTTACTTTTAACGAGTAGTCTCCTTGGGCAATGACATTGGCTTGTCTTGCTGTATCATCTAAATTTTCTACTATTTGATTTATAGCCATCGCTAACTGGTCGTTATTACCTTTGACTTGTACTTTACGACCAGTATCTCCTGTAGCGATCGCGTTACATACTTCGCCTGCTTCTCGCAATGTACGTGTCATTAAGAATAAAGCTTTACCTAATGAGTCTTTCTCGCTGCGCGGCTGAATTTTTGATGTGTAGTCACCCAATGCGATATCGTTAGCTTGTCTCGCAGTATCGGCAAAATTTTCAATGATTTGATTGACCGCAATAGACAATTCATCTTCTTTGCTGGTGACTTTAGCTTGTTCAGTTAAGTCACCTTTAGCAATAATCTGCATTAATCTAACGGTATTTCCCTGCTTTTGTGAAAGGTCATTATAAGAGTGCCATACTTTATCTTTATGTCCTTGGCGACTAATTGAATTTTCGCTTTTACCACAAGTTAGGAGCTTATTTTGCTCAACGATATTTGCAAATCGCAGCGCCAATTTTTTAAGTTCAATGACGGTTTCGTTTTGCTGTTTATTAAAATCTAGCTTATGAAAATCTATATTTTCCCAATCACCGTCATTTATTGCAGACAGCGACTGATTTAGATAGCTTTGGAATTCTGCTGATGTCGCCACAGTACATTCCTCCATGTGTATTTATTGTTAATATCCCTTAACAAAAGTATAGAAGCGAAGAGTGTAATTTCCAGTCAGCCATTAATGTTGTTATTTACACTCATGAAATTCAAGCTTAACTGGCAAGCTGTCAATACTGAGATCGATACTGGCGCAATAAATTTAGCCGTTATTATAAAGAGTAACAGCTCATCAGATGAATCGAATCTAAGCGGTTTGCAATGCATGCCAACAAGTAGCGTGAAACTGTCGCTTAGCACCAAAGTCTAGGCCACTTAAAGACCTCCTCGGTTTTAGCATGTTTGCAGATTCTAAGGTATCACTTACGCAGCCACCCCTTCAAAAGACATCGGCAACCAAAGTGACCCTGTGAATTGGCGATGTGACTGTTAATAACGCTAGTTCAATGCAAGGAAAGGTAAGGGTTTCACCCCTTAGTAAACTTTAGGGCCACTCCGTAATTTTTTTTCAACAAAACCATTATTTAATCAAATAGCAGGTATTGATTACCTCATCTTATCTGTTAGAAATAAAATATAGTCTCACCTAGTTTACTCTTTTTACACTAGAGTTTTTGCATTACCAGCTGGTGTCCTTAGAAAGCCCGAAAACAAAATCCAGATGAGCCAAGGGCTTACATATTTAAAGAAAACTAATAGGTTATCCAGAACCGGCTAAGCATTACAGGTAATCTGCTTCTCTTTATTTAATAAAGCTTTTGTGTATTGTTTACGACTTAGCCTCAGTAATTTCTAACCTGCCCCCATTCTAGATTGCTGACTACTCTCAACTAAAACACCTTCCCCTATTCTATTTATTTGACGCCATAGTGCTTCATCAATTTCAATGCCAAACTCAACACTTTTCTCTTTGTTCAATTCCACTTGCTGGGCATTCATTGAATTGCCATTGACGTTAGTTTTAGCATGTTGCAATGAAGATGTTAGATCAACACGAGAGCTACAGATAATCGTCAACGTTTGCTTGTGAGTACTGTCAGAAGACATATTAGTTCGCCCTTCATGAAAGCTTGGGTATCGATGTCCTGCTTTTATAGCAGCAGTGTATTCTGTTATACTGTCGGTGCCATTTTTCCAGTACGCAACCACACTAACGCCCCGTCTGCCGCAATCAGTAAGCGCTTTTAAAACAAACATACGATTATGACAGTTATGCACTGTCACTGTGGCAATACCATTCTCAAGTGCTTTCGCATGTGCCAAATCTACTGCGGCTGCAATGCAGTTCAAAGCACTGCGATTATGGCTATCAATCACCGCTGCTGTGCTGTCTTCATAAATAATAGTGCTACCTTCTTTGTCTTGATCTTGATAAATGTAAGGCAGAGTTCGATTTAGTTCCGCTAAACCGTTAAGACCGTGTTTCTCTAACCATAGAATCATGTTGGCAGCATCTTCATAATTCCCAACGAAATAACCACTCGCTTCAAAACAACGTCTCAAGCAAGCTTTAAGTTCTACCATTGATACATGCATTTTATTTCTCCTGCAAATGTTCAGTGACTGGTGTCAACGGCATAAACCAATCATCGGTGTAACGATGACCTATATCTTCCAAAAGTGGAGCGCCCTGAAACATTGTATTACGTACCCAAAGTTTGGAGCGCGGATCAAATTTACCCACCCCAAAAAAGGCCAATTTGCACCTAAGTAGATGCATCGGTAATACATTAATATCTAATAGATTTGCCTGAATATCTCCGTAAGTGGACAAACTCATACTTTGAATGCGCCGCACAATACCCCTTAGTTTTGGTTGTTGGGTCAAGAATCTTGCCGTGTGATGCACCGGGTTTACTGCTGTGTATTCGCATAGTTGGTCATAACATTTACGTACCGCATACGCGACACCTAGGGCCATTTGCCGGTCTTTCCCAAGCTCAATACTTGCCTGTCCTAAACGCGGCTCCATCTTTTCCTCAGAGCGATACCAAAAAGTTTCTCGGCTAGCGGGTTGTGAAAAGTCATAACTGAGCGCCCACTTATAGCGCGTTTCAATGACTGTTTTTAAGGTCTTTAATGGCATTAATGGATCTATATCTAAAGACTCTTCGACCACTAAATGATCTTCCAATTCATCAACAAGCTCGGGATATAGCTCAAGCATGATGGATACCAGCATCTCTTGAGTTTGTAGCGAGTATTTCGTTTCACTCAACGCAAGAAGTTCACTCCAGCTGTCAATCCCGTCTTCTATATGATGTTTAAGATGCGTTAAATCCTCAAATAATTGCTGATTATTGCTCGTTTGTAACGCATCCTCTGTCACTGTTTGAGCCGTGTATTGTTGTACACGATGCAATAACTCTCGCACTCTATTCTCTATGTTCTCATCAATTACACCTAGCACTCGTACTCTAGCAAGCGCTAGCTCTCTCATTTCTATCCAGCGATTGATCAATAGAGGGTGGTTAATTAGATAGGGAGCCATGCCTAAACCTGTTGAATTACCAATACCAAAGAAACGCTTTATTGACTTTTGCATCGGCTTATAAGTCTCTGGGCTACGCTGTTTCGCAATATGTTCCGCTTGTATCAAGCTGAAACTTCTCAACATAAAACAAACAAACATTTCTGCTGAAAAAGGCCGATTAAAGTCTGTAAAGTGGCTGTGCACTTTTTCCCAATCTGCCATTCCAAGCTTTCCACTGCCGTACACAGCCGTTGTTCGATACAAATACCCAACCTCGGCTATTTTTTCAATACAAGGCTGCTTGCCGGCTGCTAGCTGATCAACGACATAGTCAAAATTACGTGCACTGCGATTCGCTCTAGATAATACAAATACTTTTGAATCTACCCGCCCTGCTTCTTGTTTAGGCACATTACTTCGCAACCTTTCTAGGTATTCTTGATCGACATCGCCATCTACTAGCGCCATGGTGAGATCCCACTGTTCAGCGATCACTCTATCATTGCGTTTATCACTATCAAGATAGTCAGAAAAAATAACAAAACTGTAGCGCCTATTTGGCGTCTGCACTTTATAAATAACTGTACCGTACCCCTGCTCATCAAGTTCAAACATTTGCGGTTCAATTTGCCAGCGCTCGCGCATGATGCACCGCACTAGAGTACGCATAAAGCTCAATCTGCTCTGATGCATTGCGCCCAAACGCTCAAGATCCATCACCTGATCTACCGGGCGAATAGGTAAGGCATTATCACCGTGCAGGGCTGCAGAAATGGCGGCTGTTGTGGTCATTATTTGCTCCTCTCATTGAGCTTGGATTTATTATTATAGAAACCCTCCATATGGAGGACTCAATCAAGACCCCCAAAGCAAGCTTTCTCGTAACCTCGAATTCGCTTCGCGAAGAGGGGTATGCTGAATACTTCTAAATGGTCAAAACCCTTTACGCAGCAAGGAGAGTGTCGCAAAACGACTGCGCTCAACAATACGGTGTCAAAAAACTGCTCAATATGCTCATTTACTCCAGTAAACTCCCCTATTTCGCAGTTTTTTTCCTTGTCTTGTCTTCGCTCGCTACCTTTTGCGACACCCTTCAAGCTGCGGGGAATCAAACTTCTGATGATTTAGGCTGTGCCTAATGCATCTCTATTAAGCACATTATTGAATAATAAATGCGAATGCTACAAACCAAAAAGGCCTATCAAGTGATAAGAAAAACTTATTTATATGGATATTTCATTATTATAATTACTATTACTTATCATGTTTATTCGTTTTGCAATGTTAATAATCAGTGTATTCACATGTGGAATATTCATATTAGTCCCGCTAACTTTTCTAGGTAACTCATGCGTTTTCTCTGCGACTGATAATAAAATCAACCAAGGCTTGAGCAGGAGGGATAAGTGACTTATTTTTTAGCATCACTAACCCGATATCCCGAGTAATCTGTGGTTTTATCAATGGGATAAACACCAGTTTTGTACTCTCTTGAGGGAAGGCATACCAAGGTAAAGTGGTGATTCCAAACCCTGCTTCAAGCATTGCAATGAGCGATATCATATTTGAGACATAAAACTGCGAATGACCTAACAGCGCGTTAGCTTCGCTGTCATCTAACAAACGGGAGGTTCCGTTTTTGATCAATCTATGCTGTGTCAGTTCTTCCCAACGTAAACTTTCTTTCTTTGCCAGTGGGTGATCGATAGGACAGACTACGCCAATGTTATCTTGCCAAATGGGTATAAATATTTTGTCACTGTGTTCGTGTTGATGAAATAAATGGCTAATACCGAAGTCCACTTTTCGGTTTTCTACCATTTGCAACACCGCATCAGAGTTATCATCAAAAAAGCTTATATGTAAGTCCGGAGAGTGACTGACAAACTGCTGTAATAATTCAGGCAGTACTCGACTTGCAATAGAAGGCACTGAAGCCAAACGTAAATGACCGGTTTTGTTACCCGTTAACAATAACATGTCTTCTACGATTCTATCGTGATGACTAATCAGCTCTTTCGCCCGTTTAATAAAATGCTCGCCAAAGGGGGTCAACTCCGTTTTAGTTGTTTTGGCATTGCGTTTTTCAAACAGCTGCGTGCCCAATTTCGATTCTAGGTCTCGGATGGAGAGAGAGATAGCTGGCTGGGTTCGATGCGCCTTTTCTGCCGCCGCGTGAAACCCTTTTAATTCAGATACCCAGACAAAATGCCTCAATTGAGCCAGTTTTAGATCAGCGATCATGATAAGTTTTCCTTATCTTAAGATATTTTTTATTAATTTTTATTATTTAATCATATTGTCTAAGCTATGGCTAATTCTAATTGGAGGTCCATATGACAGATTCTATATTCCGCAACTACATCGCTGGCGATTGGGTAGAAGCAAAAAGTAACATAGCAAATATCAGCCCTGCCGATAGTAGTGATCTTATTGGCCACTATGCACAAGCAGACAGCAGTGAAACGAGCCTAGCCATTGATGCAGCCAAAGCCGGTCAGCTAGAGTGGCAAAAAAGTGGTTTAGAGCAGCGCTACAGCGTACTTATGAATATTGGCGATGAGCTTATTGAGCGCAGTGCAGAACTCGGCGAATTATTAGCCCGCGAAGAAGGTAAAACGTTAGCTGAAGGTAAAGGAGAAGTTTATCGTTCAGGACAATTCTTCCAGTACTATGCTGCTGAAGTACTTCGTCAAATGGGTGAGACAGCTGCCTCAGTGCGCCCAGGCGTTTCTATTGAAACTTACCGTGAGCCGGTAGGTGTAGTCGCTATTATCACACCTTGGAACTTCCCAACAGCAACGGGCGCTTGGAAAATTGCTCCAGCACTAGCATTTGGTAACGCCGTCGTGTTTAAACCTGCTAACCAAGTTCCAGCAAGTGCCTGGGCGCTAACGGAAATAATTTCTCGTCAAGGGTTACCAGCGGGTACATTCAACCTTGTTATGGGTCCTGGCGCAGAAGTCGGTGAAACTCTTATTCACTCTAAAAAAATCAATGCACTAAGCTTCACTGGATCATTAGAAACCGGGCGCAAAGTGGCAGCAGCTACCGCTGTCAACTTAGTCAAATGCCAGCTAGAAATGGGCAGCAAGAACGCACTAGTAGTATTAGGTGATGCGGATCTAGAGACCGCTGTTGAATGTGCTGTCAGCGGCGCTTTCTTCGGTACGGGTCAAAAATGTACTGCCTCTTCACGTTTGATCGTGACAGCAGATATTCACGATCGTTTTGTTGAAGCGGTTATTGAAAGAATGAAAAAGCTGGTCGTCGGTCACCCTCTAAAAGAAGGCGTGCACATTGGTGCGGTCGCTGATGCAAGACAAATGCAGCAGAACTTAGACTACCTAGCTATCGCCAAGAAAGAAGGCGCTACATTAGCTTATGGCGGCGAAGTAATTAAAGAAGAAACGGATGGCCACTTCTTACAGCCAGCTCTTTTTGTAAACACTACCAACGATATGACTATCAACCGTGACGAAGCTTTTGCGCCTATCGCCTGTGTTATTAAAGTAGCGGATTACGACGAGGCACTAGCCACTTTAAACGATACAAACTATGGCTTAACTGGCGGTATCATCACCCAATCATTGAAATATGCTACAGACTTTAAGCGCAACGCTCAGACCGGTTGTGTAATGGTGAACTTAGCAACAGCGGGTACTGATTACCATGTACCCTTTGGTGGCCGTAAAGAGTCTAGCTTTGGGCCCAGAGAGCAAGGCACTTACGCGAAAGAGTTTTACACTGTTGTAAAAACTGCTTACATCAAAGCATAGGGAGTACAGCATGCACAGTGAACTCATCGTCATCGACGGATTGCAGTACTCTAATTGGAATCGTGCGATTTTTAAACAATTACACGAAGGTGGCGTGACCATGGTGCATGCCACAATTGTTTACCATGAGCAGATTCGTGAAACCTTGTTGCGTATCAGTGAATGGAATAAGTTATTCGCAGAAAACGTCGATTTAATTATGCCTGTTAAATCTGCTTCTGACATAGTTTTGGCGAAAAAGAGGGGAAAAGTAGGTGTTATGTTTGGCGCGCAAAACTGCTCTCCTATTGAAGACGATATAGGCATGATCGAAGTCATGCGCGAGCTTAATTTAATGATTATGCAATTGACATATAACAACCAGAGCTTACTTGCCTGTGGTTGTTATGAAGCAAAAGACAGCGGTGTCACGCGTTTTGGCAAGCAAGCTATTCTAGAGATGAATCGCGTGGGCATGATCATTGACATGAGTCACTCAGGTGAGAAAAGCACCTTAGACGCTATCGAGATATCACAACGCCCTATCGTGATTTCTCACGCAAACCCAAACTCGTTCCATGAAGCTAAGCGTAATAAGTCAGACAAAGTACTGAGTGCACTTGCCGAGTCAGGTGGTCTGTTAGGTTTTAGCTTATACCCTTTCCATTTAAAAAATGGCCCAGACTGCACACTCGCTGAGTTTTGCGACATGGTAGCGCAAACTGCAGATTTAATGGGTGTAGATAAACTCGGCATAGGTACTGATTTATGCCAAAACCAACCCCTATCAATTCTTGAATGGATGCGCAATGGGCGCTGGTCAAAACAAATGGATTACGGAGAGGGAAACAAAAGTAATGCCGATTGGCCAAAGCCTTTGTCCTGGTTCAAAGACAGCAGAGACTTTCCTAATCTAACCAGCGGCTTGTTAGAACGAGGCTTCAATAAGCGAGAAGTTACTCAAATAATGGGAGATAACTGGTTGAATTTTTTTGAAAAATCATTGACCAAGAAACCATAACAAATACAAGAACCGCCAAAGTTCGACACGAACTAAGCTCAATATTCAGGCTTAGTTAGGTGTACGCAACCTAGGCTCTAAATAATAGGCTAACCAGCCATAACCCTGCTATAAAAATAAAGATTCGTCAGGAGACAATTATGAACGAAACAACTTTAGCTAGCGCGACTGATTCAGCATCGCCGAGCAACAAAAAACTACTCGACGGCGTCGACCTACCGGTGTTTTTCATTAGCGCCGGTGTAATCCTCGCTTTCGCAGCGCTAGCACTTTACGACATTAAACTTGTATCTAGCCTTGTAAACACAGGCTTTAGCTTATCGACTAAGTACTTTGGTGCCTATTGGCAAATATTACTGCTATTAACCTTTGTGATTGGTATCTTCCTTACTTTCGGCAGAACGGGTTCTGTGGTACTTGGCGGCTTAAAAAAACCAGAAATAAATACATTCAGTTGGGTATCCATCTTGATGTGTACGTTATTAGCCGGTGGCGGTGTCTTTTGGGCTGCAGCTGAGCCTATGGCACATTTTACTTCTCCGCCGCCTTTATTTGGCGGTGAAACAGGTACTCCACAAGCAGCTTACAATGCTTTAGCACAAAGTTTCATGCATTGGGGGTTCTTAGCCTGGGCTATTCTAGGCAGCTTAACCGGCATAGTACTGATGTATTTACACTACGAGAAAGGCTTGCCATTAAAGCCACGAACTTTACTTTACCCGGTATTTGGTGAGCGCGCTTTAAAAGGCCCTATCGGTATCATCGCGGATGCTAGCTGTGTATTAGCAGTAGTAGCAGGTACTGTAGGCCCGATCGGCTTCCTTGGCTTACAAGTTGGCTTTGGTCTTGAAAAACTGTTTGGCATTCCAAATACTTACGGCTCTCAACTGAGCATATTAATTGGCTTGATGGCGCTCTACACCATTTCTGCAGTCAGTGGCGTCACTAAAGGTATTAAAATTCTGAGTAATGCCAACGTAATACTTGCTGTTGCACTAATGGCTTTCATTCTTGTGTTCGGACCAACCGCTTTCATTATCGATAGCTATCTACATTCTTTTGGCATCTATATTGATAAGTTTGTCGCGATGGCAACTTTTCGAGCAGACCCAGGTTGGTTAGATTGGTGGACTGTATTCTTTTGGGGCTGGTTCCTAGGTTACGGCCCACTAATGGCAATGTTTGTAGCGCGTATTTCTCGTGGGCGTACCATTCGCGAGCTAGTATTAATAATTTCCGTGGTAGCACCTGTTATTACCTGTTTTTGGTTCACTATTGTCGGCGGCAGTGGCTTATCATTTGAACTGTCAAATCCCGGGGTTATCTCGGAGCCCTTTACTGGCTTTAATCTACCTGCGGCCCTATTAGCCATTACAGAACAATTACCGATGGGCTTTACCATCTCAGTATTGTTCCTGATATTAACAACTATTTTTGTTGCCACTACAGGCGATTGCATGACGTATGCAATCTCTATGGTAATGACAGGTAACGATCATCCACAAAGTTCAATTCGCGTATTTTGGGGATTGGCTATGGGCATTATGGCGGCGATCTTAATCTCCATTGGTTCAGGCGGTATTTCTGCACTGCAATCTTTCATTGTGATTACCGCAGTACCGGTATCCCTTGTGCTACTACCCAGCTTGTGGACAGCACCGCAAATCGCTAAAAAGATGGCCGATGAGCAAGGGCTATAAACTAGCAAAAAATCAATCTCACTATAGAGGGGTTAACGCCCCTCGTCTCACGGAAAACATTATGATAAAACCAGTAAAAACAGCACTGTATAACTCTCCCGCTCCACTTGAGTGGGCTGTTATTGCCAATGGGCAACTATCGACTGCGCAAATTCCTATAGACGCAAACGGAAAAGTGGTCGAAGGGGGAATCGAAGCTCAGGCAAAACAGACTATGGATAACTTTAAACATACTTTAGAGGCCGCTAACCTTAGCACAGCAGATGTTACCCAGGTCCTTATCTACGTCACCGATAGAAGTCAATTACCGGTTTTTAACAAAGTCTATGCGCAGTATTTTGACGCACCCTATCCCAACAGAGCCGCCATGATTGTTGCAGGTCTAGCACGCGAAGAAATGCTGTGTGAAATCGTTGCCTACGCAGCAGTACCTACTGTCTAGAGTTTGAAATTGGCTGTAAACCTCTGGTAATCCGGTGTTTTTCATCCGTTTCTTGTCTTTAATGTACGGCTCTAGATGTGGCAAAAGATGTTTCAAAATTTCTTTGTTGCGATTACTTTAGCCTACTTAGATTACAAGCTGTAAACCAATATTAGCGCCAATAAAACTTAAAGTACCTCGCTTCACAAAGCAAGGTACCTAGCCCTTAATGCTCCACAGGTGCCGATTACACCTTTAGTGACGACTCAGCTGATAGAGCCGCTGCGAAGCATCAGATGATACTAAACTCATCTCGGTCAGCTTGCCTGCATCTTCAGAGTTTTGCTCGCTAATTTTATGAATTCGCTCAGCTAACTCGTGTATTTCATCGGTTACTTTTGCCTGTTCATTCGCTGTGACTTTGATCAGAGCAGTACGCTGGTTAATATTGCCAAAAGCTTCCACGATATTTTCAAATGATTCTACTACCGTTGCTGAACGCGCAATCGAGGCCGAGGATAAACTTTTACTATCATTGATAACTTCTACCCCATTTTCGGCAGCCTCTTGTAGTTGCACGATCATATTTTCGATCTCTGCGGCAGAATCTTGAGTCTTGGCTGCAAGTGTCCTAACTTCATCCGCGACGACGGCGAAACCTCGTCCGTGATCGCCAGCGCGCGCCGCTTCAATAGCCGCGTTTAATGCCAATAAATTAGTCTGCGCTGATATAGCTTTAATCACATCCAACACAGCTCCGACTTTCTGGCTATCAGCGGATAACCTGTCGATGACAGTAGCAGTCTCGTCTAATGCACCCGCCAGCTCTAACACTGCTTTGCCGTTTTGCGTCGCCAACTCTCTACCATGGGAGACTAGTGCCTCGGCGCTTTCTGCTGTCTCTGCGGCATCATCGGTATTTTGTGCTACATCTCTGGCACTGGCAGACATCTCGTGAATTGCAGCCGCCAATACGCTACTTTCGTCCATTTGTGAAGTAGCACGTTTACTAAGAGTGACACTCAAATCACTTAAACTATCTGACTCTGTACTGATACCTTTGGCTTCGACACCAATATCACCCAGTAAACTATTCAAATAGCTACCGTATTCATTGACCGCCTCTTTAAGTTGGCCAATCTCATCCATTGTTCGAATTTCCAGGCTAGCAGAGGAATCACCACTGACCAACAATTTTATCTGCCCTGTGGTTTCTTTAATCCAGCCCAAAACCACACGGCTGTACCAAACAAAGATAGCGACAAAGATTAGCAATGCTGGAATCATTGTAAGATAAAGACTCATCGCGAGCTTCTGTACCGGCTGTTGGGCTACACTGTCGGGTAGCAACATACCAACAGTCCAATCAAGTTGTTCTAATTTCTGCAATATCAAAATGCTGCTGTCCCCTGGAGTCACCCCAGCGGCCATCGCGGACATTTCACTCCCTAAGCGCAGGGCCTCTGCAAGCGGCTGTAGGCTTACATCACGGTTCACCGCTTTGTTTAGGGGGGTCATTGCTAAACTTTGAGAGCGAAGCTGAGGGAAGCTGACAATTTGCTCGGTTTGATCAATAGCAAAACTGTAACCACCGGTCATTTTATTTTGTCGGGTAAAAAGCTGTGTCAAACCGGATAACATTAAATCTACAGTGGCGACTCCCCAGTATGCACCTTCTCTTTGAATAGCTACTGTACAAGTTACCATAGGTACTTTAGAAATAGGATCCTGGTAAGCTTCAGACCAGGCACACTCTCCTGCCTTTAGGCTTCTACCTACTTGATACCAACCTTCATTGTGATAACCGCTGCCGTTAGGATCATTGTAATCGTCCAGTAAAGTGATGCCACCATCACTACCGCGCGCCCAAAAGAATGAGTGGCGTTCTGTACTTGCGGCAAAGGCATTAGGTTCTGGCCAGATACCACCTCCTGCGATATTACCATCTGAGAATTTATCGACGAGTGCAGGGAAATACTTAGCAAAGGCCTGCTGCTCTAAGGGTAGCGACTCTGCCAAACCCGCGAGGCTCTGAGTTAAAGATGCGGCATCCGCCAATGCAACTCGCAATTCGTTAGCAGTCGCTGCCACTTGAGCTCGGGCTTCGTTTTGTACTTGTTGCTGCATCACAGGCAAGGCAAACAATTGCATCACTGAATAGATAAGAACTGCGGAGGCAATAAGCAACAACAAGCTCATCGTCATCACTTTTTTACTTATAGTCAAAGCTGTCATATTGATCCCATGTAATTTATTAAAATCGTCCAATAAGTTAACGGCTGAATCAACTATCAATTTAAGAGTTTTTCTTATAAAAACAATCGCTTTTAGCCTTTCCTCCGCGTTGGGTCTTATATTATGTAGAATCCAGGGCAAAAATTTGAGGGCAATATAACTTAATACTCAAACCTAAGCGTATTCTCATTGCTAAACATAATTGATAATTCTTAAGTAATGTTAACAGTAATGAAAAATACTGTTCCTATCTCTATGAGTTACTCAAGACTTTTGGTTAAGACGCTGAACTTTCAACTACTTTCCCGCCTTATTTCTTTTGAAGTTTTCTCATTTCGTTATACTGTTGTTTTTTTGGTGAGAGACTATGCAAACTTACTTCCTCCCTGTCGGATTAGCGATAAGCTTACTGGTTTCACTTACCATCCCTGAGCTGGGTACCTACCTTAAAGAACTGGGTTTAATCCCCTGGTGTGTTGCGCTGATATTTTTTGTCAATGGCTATCAGACGCAACTCAAAGAGCTGCCTACTGATCGCGCCTTTGCCCTGACTTTATTATCCACTGCAATACTCTGTCTGGTGCTCGCCCCACTGGTTGGTTTGGCCACCGCAAATTTACTATTGTTAGGCCAAGGACTAACCTTAGGTTTATTGGTAAAATCCGCCGTCCCATCAACGCTCTCCACTTGTATTGTGATGACAAAAATTGCCGGAGGCCGTGGCACTTGGGCGCTGATGATGACAGTGATTATCAATGTTGCCGGTGTATTCAGTGTCCCTTTAATGCTTGGCATTACCGCTGCCGACAGTTTAAGCTTTGAAATTGACTCGCTCGCACTGTTACAGCAGTTAGTGATTTTGGTGCTCTGCCCTTTCCTTGTCGGCTTTGCTGCCAACAAATTGGCGTTGGTATCGCCGCAACATATAGTACTGACCTACCTGCCCTCAAGCTGTGTTATTGCCGCAGTTTGGTTCTCCCTCTCAGCCTCTGCCGATATTTTATATACCATTAGCGCCTCTTCGCTGCTAAAAATTGTTGCCGCGACAATTATCGTGCATTTTGGACTGATGTTAGTCGCCATGCTCTGTGCCAAACTGTTGCCGATTGACAATGGCGCGAGAGTGGCAATGACACTTACATCTTCGCAAAAAACGTTGCCAGTCGCGGTAAGTATTCTCGCAAGTTTCGACCAACCAGTGGGGGATGCGATACTCTTTTGTGTACTGTTTCACTTTATACAACTGTTTAGTGATGCTGCTATATTGCCTCAGTTGAAACGCTATTATTCACTTTGAACTGACAAACAGGAATTATTAATGCAGTCGATATCGCAGTGTTTTAAGCAATAATCTGGGTTGGTCATTCCGCTAAGTGATTTATCCAATGCATAATGATCATTACTCGCTGCTTTAAAGACCACAGCCAATACCAATGAGGTGATATGTTTCGCTCTCAATAGAATTAGCATTAGCATTAGCGGTTAGTCAGTGTTTTATGCTTAGCAGTGATAATTCACTTTATTAGCGTCTGGCTGCTAAAATAAAAACACCAAAAACCACCTGATCGAACATATGAGTCTCCCTCATCTCTTGTGAGGAAAGGATTGTATTTGATAATCTGTCCTTTCAGGCTAAGTTCCCTCTAAAACTAAGATAGAACCATTTTCGCTGTCCACTTGATCCTCATCGAAAGTATTTCTAGCGTCATATGTTCACTTACTTTAGCCACAGTTCCATGTCAAAACGTTCATTGCGAGCCGAGCCTTAAATGTCTCAGGTAGGCTTTTGATTACGTGAGATTAAAGCCTCAAGCGGCACTCCACCCAATTACTATAAATACAGCATAGCTTTTGGATAGGGATTCTTTATAATCTTTATACCGAAAAAATCTAATCTATATTCTTATGATTATTAGACTATTACTCGCGTAATATTGACCTCTTAGATGTTCTTCGTTTAATCGCATATTTAACGACATCAGCACGACACTCATCAGCATAGTTCTAATTTTGGATATTCAAGACATCCTACTTACTTGGGAAATATCCTAACGCTCTCAGTTATGTATTGAATTATTCTACGGTAGATCTAACGCTTTATTCAACGTCAATACTGAGATAAAAAGATGTAAAAAACGAGTTATAAAGGAGGTTTGTCCCTGTTGCCCGTATTTAAAGCGAGGGGAAATATACCTAAGAATAATTATTTAATCTCAAGCAATAATATTTAAAAAACTCTAACTCCGACCTTATTTTAAATAATCACTCTGCTGTGTGTATTGTATTGGGACTTATCACTGCGCCACCTATTCTATATTTATTTTTCAGTTTTGTTAGGTCGCCTCGTTTTAAAATATTTTCGAAAATTTCTCTAATTTCATCAGCATTTAGCCGAAGTTTGCTTTTTTTGGAAATCTGTAACCATGGGGTTCGTTTAGAGACGTAGAGCGGTTCATTAAATATATTAACCATACCAATTGAATCAGCGGCACTCAATATGGGTTCCATTGGCCCAATTATGGCATCGACGCGTCCCCTCACTAACATTTTGATACCTTGTCTAAAATCATTTGTTCGGTGTTTCTTTATCTTACTATTTGTATCCACATCTTCACTAAATCTAGCACCCCGTAAATAAGCTATTGTTTTCCCTTCAAGGTCGCTAATAGAGTCAAAACGATTTCCTTTAAGGCCAATGACAATATTATGCAAGCTTGGCAATGGAGTTATGTAGATAACATGATCCTTTAACTCCTTATATTTAAACATAATTGTCAAATCTGTTTTCCCATTTTTTAACTCGCTAATTATCCTAGCGTAAGGGTAAATTAGGTGTTGAGAATTGAACTTTGACTCTGTAATTAGAATATTTGCTAAATCATAATAGATACCGGAACGCTTGGTATTATTTTCAACTCCATAAGGTGCAACTGCAATGGTACGAATTTGAACCGTATGTTCAGCCCCAACTTGAGCAATGAGTTTCTCACAAGAAAATAAAATGTTTAGGCCTATGCAAACCTTGTAAGCGAGCCCTAATTTCATCATTCTAATCCCATGCTTATACCCGTCTCGAAATATAGTGTCTTTTGAATAACCAAAGTGTTAAATCTTACTATAGCTTATTCTTTCGATGACGTTGGTTATTACTCAATAGACTTAATGTAAACACTAGCGATATCGAGAGAATTCCTAGTGAAATCACCTATAGGATTTAATTCAACTAGGCAGTATAAGTGGGTAGCGTTTGCTCACTTAAGGAAGCGGCGAACAAGTCCCAGAGGCCCCTGGCGTACAGGATTATTTGTGATTCAGGCAATGGTTACAGGCGGGCAGGTTGCCCGGCGAAAACCATTATCAAAGAGTACGAACTATCCTGTACGCTCCGAAGGGTGAATCACTAAGCGGTCACTCCTTTGTCAGAACGCTTATAAAGGACTCGCCGTTCGCGTCCATTCTTGCGCAGATTTAACCGCTTAATGATCCACAGGGAACTTCTGAGAACTTATTGCTACTTCCTTAATAAGGTTTGGCTTTAAACCATCCATCCCACGAGTGTTAATGAATGATATTGAACAGCTATAGATAGCCGAGGGATAGGTGCTATGAATGGTTAACATAGCTATCTGCAAAGCTTATTTGGCGGGTAATTGACTGGTTGATCGTGCACACGAACCAACAAAAATTCTCTAAATGATTACGCCACTTAGTCACAACTTCAGTCATTAACCCTGTAGTAGCAACTTGGATTTTCAGGGCTAAATTTAAGAAAAACACTACCACCTCGAAAAGAAGTATTTTAGCGCAACGGGAAACATTTATCCCCTGGATCAGGCTTATAGCATTGATTGAGCCACGACTCCAAAGCAGGTAATAGCTGTTGCCCTTTTCCACTAGAATTCATATTTAAGCGACTCACATAAACCAATAACCCAAAAATACACACACATATTCGTCATTAATAATTAAACCAAACAACAATAACTAATACGTTTAACCGTTCAGTCTAAAATCACTTTTATTGGTCGCTATAGGCAGCTCAATCGTAAAACAAGTACCCACGTTCAC